>JACXTT010002078.1_pt1 | contig 32109 bp, 33 predicted proteins | sample 9270951 | NCBI WGS metagenome assembly JACXTT01 (sample SAMN15532306, study PRJNA645909) | rock metagenome | isolation source: weathered quartz diorite | place: Puerto Rico | collected 2017-06-21
GTCATGGTGGACACGGGACCCTCGCAGAAATGGGAACCATGGGTCTGACGGAGACGTTCGCCACAAAGCAGGGTGCGCGCAATAGATCGGAGGGGACTCGGTGCCACTTGACCGCGCAAAGCACCCACAAGCGCCGCGCAACATCGCCCAGGTTCAGGCGCGTGGCAGCCAGGAGTGCGCAGGCACAACGGTCAGCGTACGCCAGGGCCAGGCTCCCCGGTCGCTACAACCCGTAATGCTGATGCGGTGGATAAACATGAATGCAGTGTAGCAAATCGGATACCGCCCCAACCAGTGGCTGCCCCCGGGTCACGCAGATGCCACGGTCATCGAAAACCCTGATACGCCCTCCCGGGGAACCAGTGACAATGGCACACATCAAACGAACGGTCGTTCACTTTTTCTCCACTTCACTCCATGTACATGCTCAAAACCCTCCTGACCGGCCTGGCGGCCTTCTCCTTCAGTGTGGCCGCGCTTGCCGCCCCCCTGGAAATCAATGGCGTCAAGATCGAAGACAGCGTCACCGTAGGCGGCACCAAGCTGCAGCTCAACGGTGCCGGCACCCGCTACAAGGGCCCGTTCAAGGTCTATGTGGCCGACCTGTACACCACCAAACGCGTAGGCACGCTGGATGAATTGGTCGCAGCGCCCGGCCCCAAGCGCCTGACCCTGACCATGTTGCGCGAGGTCGAATCCGGTCCTTTTGGCAAGCTGCTGACCCGCGGCGTGGAAGACAACGTGCCCAAGGCCGAGATGTCCAAGCTGGTCCCGGGCCTGATCAAGATGGGGGAGATATTCAATGCCAACAAGTCGATGACGCCGGGCGAAGTCATCATCCTGGACTGGATTCCTGGCACCGGCATGGTGGTGACCGCCAACGGCAAAGTCCAGGCCGACCCCTTTAAGGAACCAGAGTTCTTCAAGGCCATGATGTCCATCTGGCTGGGCCCCGTCCCGGCCGACTACAAGCTCAAGGATGCCCTGATGGGCGTCAAGTAAGCGCCCCACAAGGGGGTTCGCCCCCCACCGCAACCTGCGCGCCTTGCGGCCCGCAGGTTTTTTTGCGCCTTTTGCACGGAATGGGCCCATTTCTCAACAAAGTGGGTGACAGTGCCGATGAGGAGAGCTACAGTGGATCAGCACTGCGCCCCGCGTTGGACACCCATTAAAAAGGAATGCGCATGAAGCTCAGCCTCAAACTCCCCATCGCATTTGCGTGCGCCCTGGCTTTGCTGTTTGCCAGCGGCATGTTCGGCATGTACAAGCTCAACACCTCCGTGCGTACCTACGAGCAGGACGTACTGCAGGCAGTTGCCGCCAACAAGATGGTGGCCGAGACCGGCACCGACTTTTCCGCCGCCGTCCAGGAATGGAAAAACGTGCTGCTGCGTGGCCAGGATGAAAAAAAGCGCGAAGACTTCTGGAGCGCACACCTGAAAAAAATGAAGGAGGTCAAGGATGACCTGCAACAGTTGCAAAAGCTGGTAGCGGATGGACCTGGCAAGGAAACCCTAGCCACCCTGGTCAAGGAAATGGGCGTGGCGGATGAACGCTACCTCAAGGCCTTTGAAGCCTACAAGGCGTCCGGCAACGATTTTGCAGCCGGCGACAAGGCCGCCAGCGGCGCTGACCGCGAGTCCGGCAAACTGCTGAGCGCCCTGCGCGACCAACTGAGCAAGGAAGAAAAGGAAGTCTCGGCAGCCGCCAGCAGCGGGGCCCGCAGCAGCAGTGCTATTGCCTATGGCTTGATGATCGCGTCCACGGTCATCAGCCTTTTCGGCGCCATCTGGCTCAGCCGCCAGATCACCCGCCCCCTGGCCCAGGCCGTTGACCTGGCCGAACAAGTGGCCCAGGGTGACTTGAGCCGCAGCATAGAAGCCAAAGGCAACGATGAGGTCGGCGCCTTGTTGGCCGCACTGCAAACGATGCAAACCAATCTGTCCCGGCTGATCAACACCGTACGCCAGGGCTCCGAAGCGGTAGCCACGGCCAGCGCCGAAATCGCCCAGGGCAACCACGACCTCTCTGCCCGCACCGAACAACAGGCCAGCGCCCTGGAAGAAACCGCTGCCTCCATGGAAGAACTCAGTTCTACCGTCAAAGCCAATGCCGACAATGCCCGCCAGGCCAACCAGCTCGCCATGAGTGCCAGCACCGTGGCCGTGCAGGGCGGCGATGTGGTCGGTCAGGTGGTCGAAACCATGAAAGGCATTGTTGATTCCAGCCACAAGATCAGCGACATCATCAGCGTGATCGACGGCATCGCCTTCCAGACCAACATCCTGGCCTTGAATGCAGCGGTGGAAGCGGCCCGTGCCGGTGAACAGGGACGCGGCTTTGCCGTGGTCGCCAGCGAAGTGCGCAGCCTGGCTGGCCGCAGCGCCGAAGCCGCCAAAGAGATCAAGAGCCTGATCGGCGCCAGTGTGGAGCGTGTCGAGCAGGGCACGGCGCTGGTCGACCGCGCCGGTGTCACCATGACCGAAGTCGTGGCCAGCATCAAACGCGTAACCGACATCATGGGCGAGATCAGCGCGGCCAGCAGCGAGCAGTCCACCGGCGTAGCCCAGGTCGGAGAGGCCGTGACCCAGATGGACCAGGCCACGCAGCAGAACGCGGCGCTGGTGGAAGAGATGGCCGCTGCGGCCTCCAGCCTCAAATCCCAGGCGCAGGAACTGGTGCAGGTGGTCTCCGCCTTCAAGACCTGAACACACTGAGCACCTGCGTGGCTGCACCACGCACCTAACTGCTCCCGTACCCGGGCAGGTTGTCCGCGATGCCTGCCGTACTGACAGACGGCACAGGCCTGTACAACACAGGCAGGGCTATGCCCTGGCGCCCACGCCGATGGCGGGCCGGCCGCATAATGGGCCATCACCCACTCTGCCCCCTCCATGCCGTCAGTGCCGGACAACATGATGGATGTAGCCGAACCCGCCTTGCCGGGGGAGGGACTGTTGCTGGGCGCCCACGGCACCACCATGCTGCGGCGCATCAGCTGGTTGCTGCTGTGGGGCGGCGTAGCACTCATTGCCGCCCAAACCACAGGATGGGAGCCCGGAGCCCATAGTTTTGCGGCCTACAGCATCGCGGTACTGGGCAGCATGGCGCTGCTGCTGATACGCCACAACCAGGTACGTCCGGCACTGCAACTGCTGCTGTGGGGGGTCTGGCTAGTTGTGTCGATCAACAGTTTTATCGTCTCGGGCGTGCGCACGCCGGGCCTGGCAGGGCTCCCGTTTCTGGTGATGACGACGGCCTGGCTTATCGGCATGCGGGCGGCCCTTGCCATGGGGCTGATGAGTCTGCTCACGCTGGCCGCCCTGGTGGTCGTCGAATACCGGGGCTATGTACCCGCCAACTACCCGCGCTCCACGCTCTCCATTGCAGTGGTCCACAGCCTGCTCTTGCTGGGGACGCTGGTGGTGGCCAGCGGCTCCCTGCGCAGCTTCTACAGCCGCCTGCAGCAAATCTGGGAACTCTCCCGCGCGCAGAAGGCCCAGGTGGAAGCGCTGCGCCAGTCCGAGCAGCGTTTTGCCGCGCTGTTCCGGGCCAACCCGGTGCCTTCTTCCACACTGGACAGCGAAGGCCGCATCCTCGATGTCAATGACGCCTGGGTGGCCCTGTTCGGCGTAGCGGCCGAGGTGGCTCGCGGCCACACTGCACGGCAATTGGGTTTGTGGCCCCAAGACGCGGAGTGGGAGAACGCGCAGCACCGGTTGCGCAACCAACGACAAATCGACGGTGCGGCAGTGACCCTGCGCACCCGCCACGGCCCCCGGCCGTTTTTGCTTTATGTGGCGCCGGTGGAATACGACGGCGCGCGCCGCCTGGTGACCTCGCTCCTGGACCAGTCGGACCGGCAGGCCGCCGAGGCCGCCCAGCGCAGCATCCACCAGGACCTTGAGGCCCGCGTGGCGCAACGCACGGAAGAGCTGTCACGCATGGTTGCCAAGCTCACCACGGCCCACACCGAACTGGTGCAGTCTGAAAAACTGGCCTCCCTGGGCGCCATGGTGGCGGGCATTTCCCATGAACTCAACACGCCGATAGGCAACACCCTCACAGTCTCCAGCACCCTGCATGACCGCGTGGCCGCTTTCCAAAAGCAGCTGGCCACTGGCAACCTGAAGCGCTCGGAATTCAGCGAATTCCTGGACACCCTGCGGGGCATGGCCGAGCTGATCACACGCTCCACCGAACGGGCCGCCGAACTGATCAGCAGTTTCAAGCAGGTGGCGGTGGACCGCTCGTCCGAACGCCGCCGCACGTTCGAAGTGCGGAACCTGGTGGACGACATCGTGACCTCACTCAAGCCCGGCATGCGTTTTGCCAATGTCACCATCAATATCGATGTGGCCACGGGCATGGTGTGTGACAGCTTCCCGGGGCCGGCCGGTCAGGTGCTGACCAACCTGCTGCAAAACGCGGTGACCCATGCCTTTGGCGACGGCGTGCCAGGGCGCATCGATATCCGGGCCGAGGTGCAGGAGCCGCTGGTGGTGATTACGGTGCGCGACAACGGCAAGGGCATGTCCGAGCACACCTGCAAACATGCATTCGATCCCTTTTTCACCACCCGCATGGGCCAGGGCGGCTCGGGGCTGGGCCTGTCGGTGTCACACCGCATTGCCACCACCATGCTGGGCGGCAATCTGTCGGTCCAGTCCGAGATCGGTGCCGGCAGTTGCTTTACGTTCCGCTTTCTGCGCCAGGCACCCGCCCTGCCCTGATCAAGCCGCCAGGGCCTGGCGCATCGCGTCCACCACGCTCTTGTAGTCGGGCTTGCCGAAGATCGCACTGCCGGCGACAAAGGTGTCGGCCCCGGCATCGGCCACGCGGCGGATGTTGTCGGTCTTGATGCCGCCGTCCACTTCCAGGCGGATGTCTTTGCCCGACGCGTCAATGCGTTTGCGCACGTCCTCGATCTTGCGCAGCGCCGAGTCGATAAAGCTCTGCCCGCCAAAGCCGGGATTCACACTCATGATCAGCACCAGGTCGATGTCGTCGATCACCCAGTCCAGCACGTCCAGCGGTTCGGCCGGGTTGAAGGTCAGGCCGGCTTTCACGCCCTTGGACTTGATGGCCTGGATGCTGCGGTGCACATGGCTGGAGGCGTCGGGGTGGAAGCTGATCAGGTCGGCGCCGGCATCGGCAAAGGCCCCGGCCAGCGCGTCCACCGGCGAGATCATCAGGTGCACATCGATCGGCACCGCCACACCGGCTGCCGTCTTGGCGTGGGGCTTGAGGGCGCTGCAGATCATGGGGCCGAAAGTCAGGTTGGGCACGTAATGGTTGTCCATGACGTCGAAGTGGATCCAGTCGGCGCCGGCCGCGATCACGTTTTTGACTTCCTCCCCCAGGCGGGCAAAGTCGGCGGAGAGGATCGAGGGGGCAATGCGGTAGGTCATGGCTGGAGTTTAATCGGGGCGACGTGCATCAGAAACCCACTTGGCGAAACTGCAATTTCCCGCCGGGCCGCCCCAAGGGGAATTAGCCCCTTGAGGGGGCAGCGACCCGCGAAGCGGTGGAGCGTGGGGGCTACACTAGGACCATGGCCCAATACCAATTCCTGGTCGAAGTACTGCCCCAGTACCTGCCCGAACAGTCTGCCCCCGATGAGGGTCTGTATGTGTTCGCCTACACCATCACCATCACCAATACCGGTGAGGTCGCGGCGCAACTGATTTCACGCAGTTGGAATGTCAATGACGCCAATGGCCACACCGAAAAGGTCCGCGGCCTGGGCGTGGTCGGCCAGCAGCCCCTGCTCAAGCCCGGCCAGGCTTTCGAGTACACCAGCGGCACACGCCTGCGCACACCCACCGGCACCATGCACGGCAGCTTTTTCTGCGTGGCCGAAGACGGCGAGAAGTTCGACGCAGACATCCCCATGTTTGTCTTGGATGCCCTTAGTGGTGAGGCGGGTACAGGCGGCTCGCGTACCCTGCATTGATGACAGCTGCGCCAGCCCCCCGCCCCGACCTCGCCGTATTGCTGGAGACGCTGGACCCCGACGCCAGCCTGGTGCAGCGCCATTTGTGGCTGATCGCCTTGCTTGACTGGATTCGCGGCGATGCCCGCTCCGCCTCGGCGGCAGCGGCCCGCGTGGACATGCTGCTGGACGTGCTGGAGGCCCGCCCGGAGACCATGGAACGCCTGCAGGCTTGGTGGCGCGCCCTGATTGGCGCGGTGGACGGCAGCACCCTGCTGTCGGACTTTGGTTTTGCCTCGCGCAACGCCTTTGTCAGCGAATGGGTGGAACGCCTGCACCGCAAGTTGCTGCCGGCCTCGCCCGAAACAGCCGACGCCTCCGAGCTGTTTGCCATGGTCATGCCCAGCGCCATCGACGCACAGTGGCTGGCCGAACTGTCCCCCGCCACGTTGGCGCGGCTGGCAGGCCTGCTGCGCGCACCGTCCGACGCCAATCAGGCCCATGCCCACCCCGCCTTGAGCTACTGGCAATGCACGTTGCTGGACGCCATCACCTTTTGTACCAGCCAGGTCCGTGCAGCCGGCTTTTCACCCGAAATCCGGCTGCGGATGAGCACGCCGGAATACCAGGCCAGCCCCTTCCACACCCTCACGGCCTGCTTTGACACGCTGCGCGAAGCCTGGCTGGCGGATCAGGAGGTCGAGCCCGCGCTGCAGGCCTTCAAGGCCCAGCTCGAAGCCTGCCGTCACGCCGCCGCATCGGTCTACAGCCACCTTGATGTGCACGGTATTTCGGTGGATCTGGTGTTTCGGCTGCGCCAAATGCGCGAGCGCGTGCTGCGCATCCGCGCCCTGCTGGACTGCCTGCTGGCCGACCCTCAGCACAGCTACACCGTGCGCCTGCTGGCGCACTTGGCCGCCGTGGGCCAGGAGCGGCGCAGCCTGGGGGCCCTGGTAGCGGCCAGCTCGTCCCTGTTGGCCGCCAAGGTAGCCGAACGCAGTTCCGAGACCGGCGAGCACTACATCACGCGCACCCGCGCCGAGTACCGCGAGATGCTGGGCAACGCCGCCGGTGGCGGCGCGCTCACCGCGCTCACCACAGCACTAAAGTTCGGCCTCATGGCCTGGGGCCTGTCGGCGTTCTGGTTCGGTTTTTGGTCTGGTCTGGTGTACGCCGCCAGTTTTGTGCTGATCCAGTTGCTGCACTACACCCTGGCCACCAAGCAGCCAGCCATGACGGCGCCGGCCATGGCCGCCAAGCTCAAGGACATGGCTGCGCCCGGTGCCATGGCGGCGTTTGTGGACGAGGTCTCGCACCTGGTGCGCTCGCAAGTGGCCGCAGTGATAGGCAATGTGGTGGTGGTGTTCCCGGTTGCCGTCGCGCTGTCGATAGTGATGCAGTTACTCAGCGGCAAGCCCATGATCGACACCGAGCGCGCCCACTATGTGCTGCACTCGCTCACGCTGCTGGGCCCTTCCGCCCTGTTTGCCGCCTTCACCGGCGTGCTGCTGTTTGCCAGCAGCATCATCGCGGGCTGGGTGGAAAACTGGTTTGTGCTGCACCGACTGGACTCGGCCCTGCGCTACAACCCGCGCATCACGCGCGTGCTGGGCGTGGTGCGGGCCGACCGATGGGCCCATTTCATCCGCCGCCACATCTCGGGTTTTGCTTCCAATACTTCCCTGGGTTTCATGCTGGGCCTGGTACCGCCGGTGCTGGCCTTTCTGGGCCTGGCGCTCGATGCACGCCACGTCACGCTGTCCACCGGGCAACTGGGCGCGGCCTGCGCCACGCTGGGCTGGGCCGTGGTGCACGAGCCGGCCCTGTGGTGGGCCGTGGCCTGCATCCCGGTGATTGGCGTGCTGAACCTGGGGGTGAGCTTCTACCTGGCATTTCGCGTGGCGCTGCGTGCCCACAACGTGTCGGACACCGGCCGCTCTGATATTTACCGGGCCGTGCTGGCGCGCCTGCGCAGCGCCCCGTTGAGTTTTTTCTGGCCGCCCAAGGAGTCTGCCGACGATGGGCGAATTTGAGCTGATCGAACGGTTTTTCACCCGCCCTGCGCGCCATGCGGTGCTGGGCGTGGGTGATGACTGCGCGCTGCTGCAGCCGGCACCCGGCATGCAGATGGCGGTGTCCACCGACATGCTGGTGGCCGGCCGCCATTTTTTCCCCGACGTGGATCCGCGCAGTCTGGGCCACAAGGCCCTGGCCGTGAATCTGAGCGACTTGGCCGCCTGCGGGGCCCGGCCGCTGGCGTTCACGCTGGCGCTGGCACTGCCGCAGGCGGACGCGGCCTGGCTACAACCGTTTTCCGAAGGCCTGTTGGCGCTGGCTGATGCCAACGACTGCGAGCTGGTGGGCGGCGATACCACCCGGGGCCCGCTGAACATCTGCATCACCGTATTCGGCGAAGTACCGGCGGGCCAGGCCCTGCTGCGCAGCGGCGCGCGCGCCGGTGACGACCTCTATGTGAGCGGCACCCTGGGCGACGCCCGCCTGGCACTGGAGGCCCTGCAGGGCAGGCACCCGCTGCCACCCGCAGTACTGGCACAGGCCCGAACGCGCCTGGAGCAGCCCACGCCGCGCGTGGCCCTGGGTCTGGCGCTGCGCGGCATTGCCAGCGCGGCGGCCGATGTCAGCGACGGCCTGCTCGGCGACTTGGGCCATATCCTGCAGCGCTCTGGCGTAGGCGCCACGGTGAACACCGCAGTTGCTATGCAATTGATAGCTGCCTGCGCAAGTGATACAGGGACTACAACCCCTTTTCACCTTGACCCCCCCCGCATGCTGCAGTGCGTGCTGGGCGGCGGCGACGACTACGAGCTGGTCTTCACCGCGCCAGTGGCGCAACGCGCGCAGGTGCAGGCTGCGGCGCAGGCCAGCGCCACGCCGGTTACGCGCATCGGCCAGATCGACGCGGCGCCGGGGCTGCGCCTGCAGGATGTCGATGGCCGCCTGCGGTCCAGCGATATCGCCTCCTTCGACCACTTCGCCTGAGCCCACCCCCGGGCCCTTATCCATATTGGACAAGTTGCGTCGTGTGGACTTGTAATTTACCAAATGGTTAATTACAATTTCTCCATGCCCGATGCCCTGAGCACCACCTTTGCCGCCCTGGCCGACCCGACCCGCCGGGCCATCCTGGCGCGCCTGTCCCAGGGGGAAAGCACAGTGCGCGACCTGGCCGCCCCGTTTGCCATGAGCGCACCGGCCGTGACCAAGCACCTCAAGGTCCTGCAGCGCGCCGGCCTGATCACCCAAAGCCGCCAGGCCCAGTGGCGCCCCTGCAAGCTTGAGGCCCAGCCCCTGCGCGAAGCGGCCGACTGGGTCACCCAGTACCGCCAGCACTGGGAAGAGCGGCTGGACCGGCTGGAAGACTATTTGGCCACCCTGCAACCCCCATCCTCGGAGGAACAACAATGACGACCCACGCCCCTTTCACCATTTCCCGCCTGCTCAAGGCGCCTCGCCCACTGGTCTGGGAGGTGTATTCCAGCCCCGCCCACCTGGCGCACTGGCTGGGCCCCAAAGGCAGCACCGTGACGCACAGCCAGATGGATTTCCGCGTAGGTGGCAGCTACCACTACGCCATGACCGTGCAGGGCGGCATGGAGCTGTGGGGCAAGTGGCTGCTGCGCGAGATCAAAGCGCCCGAGCGCATTCAACTGATCCAGCACTTCTCCGACCCACAAGGCGGTGTCACGCGCAATCCCTGGAATCCGGCCTGGCCGCTGCATACCCTGTCCACCACCACCCTGACCGAACAGGACGGCGGCACGCTGATGACCCTGGTATGGGAACCGTATGAAGCCAGCGCAGAAGAAAGCGCCCTGTTCGCCGCCAACCACGCCAGCATGAACCAGGGCTGGAGCGGCAATCTCGACGTGCTGGAAGACTACCTGTCGCTGTTGCAAACACCCTGATTTACAAGGAAGGCCGTCCCATGCCATTGACGCTCTACTACCACCCCCTGGCCTCGTTTTGCCACAAGGTGCTGATCGCCCTGTACGAGAACGACATCGCGTTTGAGGCGCGCCTCATCGACCTGGGCGCGGATAAGGACCGGGCAGAGCTGGCTGCGTTGTGGCCGTTCTGCAAGTTTCCGGTGATTCGCGACCATGCACGCCGGCGCGACGTGGCGGAGTCGTCCATCATCATCGAGTACCTGGACCAGTTCTTCCCAGCCCCGCACCGGTTGATCCCCGGCAACTTTGACGAAGCGCTGCAAGTGCGTCTGTGGGACCGCATCTTTGACAACTACGTGCACGCGCCCATGCAGGACATCGTGCTGGACCATATCCGCGGCGCCAAGGGCGACATGGGCAGTGCCCGAGCCACCATCCAGACCGCCTACAGCCTGATCGACCAACAGCTGGCGTCCTTGCCGTGGGCTGCGGGCCCGCACTTCAGCCTGGCCGACTGTGCTGCGGCCCCTGCCCTTTTTTACGCCCACACGCTGGAACCTTTTCCAGAGCAGCACCTGCATCTGCGCGCCTATTTTGAGAGGCTCATCGGCCGTCCCTCCGTGCAGCGCGTACTGACGGAGGCCAAACCCTACTTTCCCATGTACCCATTTCACAGCGCCATTCCGGCGCGGTTTCTCTAACCAGGAGTTTTCATGGCACGCGTCAACACCTACCTCAACTTCAACGGCACCACAGAAAAGGCCTTCGAGTTTTACCGCTCGGTTTTCGGCGGTGAATTCCCCGGCGGTGTGCGCCGCTTCAGGGACATCCCCGCAGCGCCGGACCAGCCACCCATGCCCGAAGGCACGGCGAATATGGTGATGCATGTGGAACTGGCGCTGCTCGGCGGCCACCTGCTGATGGGTACGGATGCACCCGAATCCATGGGCTTCACGGTCGTGAAAGGCAACAACGTGCACATTAGCCTGGAGCCGGACAGCCGCGCCGAGGCGGATCGCCTGTTCAACGCGCTGGCGGCGGGCGGCAAGGTGGACATGCCGCTGCAGGACATGTTCTGGGGCGCCTACTTTGGCAGTTGCACCGATAAGTATGGCGTTCACTGGATGGTGAATTGCCCGAACAAGGTTTGACATGAACGCCATCGTTGAAGCCCCCAACGAAATCATCATCACCCGCGTCGTGCGCGCTACGCCCGAGCAGGTGTGGCATGCCATGACCGACCCCCGGCAGGTTGCGCAGTGGTGGGGCCCGAACGGCTTCTCCACCACCATCGAAGAGATGGACGTGCGCGTGGGCGGCCACTGGAAGCACACCATGGTCGGCCCGGACGGCACGCGCTACCCGAACAAAAGCACCTTCCAGGAAGTTGTTCCCTTCGAGCGCATCGTCTACAAGCTCGGCGGTGGCAAGGAACACGGCAAAGGCATCAACTTTGTTTCCACCTGGACCTTTGTAGAGGAGGCTGGCGGCACCCGCGTCACCATCCATATGGTGTTCCCGAGTGCGAAAGACCGTGATTTTGTGGTGGCCGAGCACGGGGCTATTGAGGGCGGCAAGCAGACGTTGGGGCGGTTGGATGCTTATCTGCAGGCGAGCGACTGAACTTCAGTGGTGCCGGCATATGCTGTTGAATTTCGAAGACCATGCCAATCCAAATGGATCAATTGACTGGGGTTACGGCCGTCTGAATTGCGGCGGAAGCAGTCGTTCACAGAATCACCCGAATGGAGGATATTCAGGACCCAACTGAGGCATCAAAATCGGGTTGGCAGACTTCAGAGTTTGTCGCTACTTTTATGGAAGCGTCTCACGCAGGCTGGATATGGGCAAAAGCCTTTTTTATAAACCACGCTCCCACTTTAACCGGCAATACTTTGCCGTATGAATTACGTTGGACGTTGGCAATTGGAAGTATGTATGGAAAGAAATTCTTGGCTAATCATCGGCGGCGCATTGATGTTATTTGCACTTTCTCTTTGTCTTCCGGCGCTCCTATTCAAGAATCATGAACCGCTATCCGGCGCAGACGTTTTAGCTTTGGGGTGGTGGGGGCCGCTCACCGGCGATTTCGCTTGGTTTGCGAATCCCGCATTTATCTTTGGCGTTTATGCCTTCCTAAAGCGAAAGTTTGCCTGGTCGAAAAATGCGGCAGAAGTTTCACTTTTGCTTGGCGCAGTATCTTTTTTTTCTAAAGAGTGGTGGTTTAACGAGGGACACGGCACGCCAATAGCCGGCTTCGGTACAGGCTTCTATCTTTGGCTGATGAGCTTTGCCGTTTTATATTTCGGGAGTTGGTCGATATTGAGGCACAACTCGAAGTTCGACACCAACGCTTCGCGCCGGGCAACGTAGTTGTTAACGACTGCTTTGGAACGCTGTGAAAGACCGCAATCAGTCTAAAAGCGACCGTCACTCGCGTAGCGAAAGTCAGCCTACACGTTTATAAAAAGTAGTTAGTTGCTGCCTGAATGGGTGGCCCATTCGCCCGGGATTTGCAGTTGCTACCGCACCCCCAATTCACCACCCCCGCCCCCAAACCGAGGTCCCCAATGCTCAAGAAAATCCTGCTCACCCTCACCGCATTGCTAGCCCTTCTGCTGGCCTACGCCGCCCTGCAGCCCAGCACCTTTCGGGTAGAACGCAGCACCACCATCCAGGCGCCGCCCGCCAAGGTGTTTGCCTTCCTCAATGATTTCCACCAGTTCGCCAGCTGGTCACCCTGGCAACATCTGGACCCAGCCATGCAGGTCACCTACAGCGGCACCGCCAGCGGCCCGGGCGCGGTCTACTCATGGGCAGGCAACGACAAGGTAGGTGCAGGGCGCATGGAAATCCTGCGCACCGTGCCTGACAGCCAAGTCACCATCCAGCTGGATTTCTCCCAGCCCTTTGAAGCCCACAACACCACCGAATACACCGTGCAGAGCGCAGGCGCTGGCACCACGGTGACCTGGGCCATGTCCGGCCCCAGCCCCTATATCTCCAAACTCATGGGCGTGTTTTTCAGCATGGACCGCATGATTGGCAAGGACTTTGAAACCGGCCTGGCCCAACTCAAGGCCGTGGCGGAAAAGTAAGCCCGTCCGATATCGCGTGAAGGCTTCGACAAGCTCAGCCCGAACGGGAAGGCTTGTTCCGCGCCGCGCTAAACCGGAGCGGTAGCCGCAGCACGCGCCTGTCGGCGCGCGGCCTGGGTCTGCCCGCCATAACCCCAGTCGGCGGCGGGCAGCTCGCGCACGATGACATAGCTGGCCGGCTCCAGCGGCTGACCGGCGCCCAGTTGCTGCTGCAGCTCGTCAAACGCGGCGGCAATGAAGGCGGCTTTCTGCGCCGCGGTATTGGTGCCGGCGGTGATGCTGATCTCCAGAAACGCCGTAGGCCCGGCCACATCGGTGCCGCCCACATGCCAGCGCGCAGCCGGCAGGTCTTCGATCATCACAGCGGTGACTTCGGGGCGCTTGTCCAGATGCTGGGCCGTCAGCCGCGTGAGGGCTTGGGCCAGCGCGCGGTAACGGACCGGGTTTTGCAGCGGGGCGACTTTCAGTTGCAGGGTGGGCATATCAGGCTTCCATGGAGTGGTGGCGGGTGGATCGGAGCGGACGCGGGCTGCGCAGGGCAGCGCCCAGCCAGGCACGTGCGCCGGCCCAAAAGGCCTGTACGGCAGCATCGCGTGCGACCCGCGCGCAGGCGCGGGCCTGGTCGTGGATGCGGGCCAGTTCGGTGGCGGTGTAGTCCATGGTGAGTTCCTTTCAAACGGCTTCCGAAGGTGTGGAATGGACTTTAAGGAGATAAGCAAGCTTCGGAAATCGCGCAAATCCCACATTGGTTTTGCACTATTTGCAAAACCAGCACCGCTGCCGCGACAATGGCGGCATGCAACTCCAACTGGATGACGCCGCCCTGTTTGCCCGCATTGCGGAGCTGGGCACCCTGTCGGCCGCAGCGCGCGAACGCGATGTGCCGGTCAGCCAGGTCACGCGTGCGCTGGCGCGGCTGGAGGCGGCCTGTGGCGTGCGGCTGCTGCACCGCACCACCCACGGCCTGAGCCTGACCGACGAGGGCGATACCTTTCTGGCCTATGCGCGCCGGCTGCTGGACACCACGGCCGAACTCGACAGCGAGCTGCGCGGCAAAGCCAGCGGGCCCAGCGGCTGGGTGCGCATCAGCGTGAGCCCGGTGATTGCCGAGATGTTCATCGCGCCCAGCCTGGCCGGGCTGTATGCGCGCCACCCGCAGCTGCACATCGACATCAGCGCCGACGATCGCATGGCCGACATGGCGCGCGACGGCATCGACATCGCCATCCGCACCGGCACGGCGGTGCCCGACACGCTGGTGGCGCGCCATCTCGGGCAGTTCGGCCGTACGCTGGTGGCTTCGCCCGACTACCTGCGCCGCCACGGCACGCCCCGCACCCTGGCCGATCTGGATACGCACCGCCTGATCACCAACAGTGTGAACCCGCAGATCAACCGCTGGCCGCTGCGCCAGGGCGGCTTTTACCTGGCGCGCGGCCACACCCGCACCGACAACTCGGCCATCCTGATGGCGCTGGCGCGCGCGGGCATGGGCATGGGCCGCGTCATGGAGGTGCTGGCTGCGCCGCTGGTGCGCAGCGGCGCATTGGTGCCGCTGCTGGAAGACACGCTCGATCCCCAGTCCGTGCCCATCGTCGCGGTGATGCTGCAGGAACGCCACCGCCTGCCCAAGATCCGCGCCTGCATCGACTACTGGGCCGAGTGGATAGGGTCTGCCGAGGCCTCATCGATAATTCCACCATGACCGATCCCTACGCCTCGCCCGTCACCGTGTTCCCGGAAGACCCGGGCCAGCCCGCACCCATCGTGCGGCCCAGTGTGCGCTTCATGCTGTCGCACCCGGCGCACCTGATGGCGCTGGGCTTTGGCTCCGGGCTGGCGCGCATTGCGCCGGGTACCTCGGGCACGCTGTGGGCCTGGGTCGCCTTCATCGCGCTGTCGCCGTGGCTGGGGGACGCCGGCTGGGCCTGGGTCATCGCGCTGGGCCTGCCGGTAGGCTGGTGGGCCTGCAGCGTGACGGCCCGCAACATGGGCGTGCTGGACCCGGGCAGCATCGTGTGGGACGAAATCCTGGCCTTCTGGCTGGTGCTCTGGCTGGTGATGCCCACCGGGCTGGTCGGCCAGGTGCTGGCGTTTGGGTTGTTCCGCTTTTTCGACGCCGTCAAACCCGGGCCCGTGGGCTGGGCCGACGCGCTGTTCCACCACGTGAACCCGGCTACCGATCCTGCGGCTTGGCGCAAGGCCGGCCTGGGCATCCTGCTGGATGACCTGGTGGCCGCCTTTTGCACGGTGCTGGTGATCGCCGTATGGCGCTTTATCTGATGTCGGCATCCAAAGTGCTATCAAATCAGGAGCTTTCAGCGCAGTCCCTGTGCGGACCATTGGCCGATTTACTGCTTAAAAACCAGTGGATGCTGGCCACCGCCGAGAGCTGTACGGGCGGCCTGATCGCCGCCACCTGCACCGAGTTGGCCGGCTCCAGTCAGTGGTTTGAGCGCGGCTTCGTGAGCTATTCCAACGCCGCCAAGACCGAGCTGCTGGGCGTGGATGCGGCCCTGATCACTCACCACGGCGCGGTCAGCGAAGCAGTGGCCCGTGCCATGGCACAGGGCGCGTTGGCCCATTCTGCCGCCCAGGTGGCGCTGGCGGTCACCGGTATTGCGGGGCCTACCGGCGGCAGCGCGGACAAGCCCGTGGGCACCGTATGGCTGGCCTGGGCAACACCCCAAGGGCTGACCAGCGAATTGCAACACTTTGCCGGCGACCGCGCGGCGGTGCGTGCCGCCACGGTGCAGCACGCATTGCAGCGGCTGCGGGCCCTGCTGACAGGCACCCCACCGTGACGGCGGATTGGGCCACAGGCTTCGCCACCGGCCTGGCGCTGATCGTGGCCATAGGCTCGCAAAACGCCTTTGTGCTGCGCCAAGGCATTGTTCAGGCGCATGTGCTGCCACTGGTGCTGTTCTGCGCCCTGTCGGACGCGCTGCTGATCGTGGCTGGCATTGCCGGTGCCGGCGTGCTGGTACGCGGCAATGAGGTGCTGATGCTGCTGACACGCTACGGCGGTGCGCTGTTTTTGGGCAGCTACGGCGTGCTGGCCGCACGGCGCGCCTGGGCCGGCGGCCACATGCAATTGGCGCGCAACGACGGCGGCACGCTGGGCGCCGCGCTGGCAGCCTGTTTCGCCTTCACCTTCCTGAACCCGCATGTGTATTTGGACACCGTGGTGCTGCTGGGCTCTATTGCCAACCAGCGCCCCGATCCCGGGCGCTGGTGGTTTGCTGCGGGCGCCTGCAGCGCCAGCCTGGCCTGGTTTGCAGCCCTGGGCTTTGGCGCACGGCTGCTGGCACCGTGGTTTGAAACGGTCACGGCCTGGCGCGTGCTCGACAGCCTGATTGCGCTGACCATGCTGACCCTGGCCGGCACTTTGCTGGCCGGATAGGGCCAGCTCAGACGCGGGCCAGCAGTGTGGCCAGTTCGGCCGCTGACCGCACGCCCAGCTTGGCGTAGACGCGGGCGCGGTAGACCTCTACCGTGCGCACCGAGATGTTCATCTCGTCGGCGATCACCTTGTTGAGCTTGCCGGCCGCCACGCGGTGCATCAGCGCTTCTTCGCGTGGTGTCAGGCCGGCCAGCTTGGCACCGCGCATGTCGCCCTCGGCCAGGCGCGCCTGCTGCGCGGCATCGGCCGCCATGGCGTCGCGCACGCGGTCCACCAGGGCGGCGTCGCCGGCCGGTTTTTCGACAAAGTCAAACGCGCCTTTTTTCAGCGCGTCCACCGCCATGGGAATGTCGCCATGGCCGGTCAGGAAAATCACCGGGGTCTGGATGCCGCGCGCCACCAGCTCGTCGTGCACCTGCAGGCCGGACAGCGGCTCCATGCGCACATCCAGCAGGATGCAGCCGCGCAGCGGCGCCTTGGAGCGCAGGCTGTCCAGAAATACCTTTCCATCGGCATAGCTGTGCACGGCCAGGCCGTGCGAGCTGAACAAAAACTCCAATGCGTCGCGCACCGGCGCCTCGTCGTCCACCAGGTGGACCGCCATGCTGTCCTGTGCGCTCATACTGCACCCTCCCAAGAATCGGCCAGCGCGGCACGGTCGGTGGCGCTGTCCTGTAGATCGACATCAAACACCGGCAGGGTGAAGCTCAACCGTGCGCCACCCAAGGCACTGACACCCGCGTCCATGCCGCCGTGGTGCACCTCGATCACCGAGCGGCAGATGGCCAGCCCCATGCCCATGCCGTCGGCCTTGGTGGAGTAGAACGGTGCGGTGAGTTGTTCGATGGTGCGCCCGCCCAGGCCCGGACCGTCATCCTCCACATCCAGACGCACAAAGCGCTCGCCCACGGCCACCAATCCGATGCGAATGCGCCCACCCTCGCCCCCGGCCGCCAGCGCATCGGCCGCGTTGCGGATCAGGTTGATCAACACCTGCTCCACCAGAATCGGGTCGGCATAGACCTGCGGCAGATGGGCGGGCAAGGTCCACTGCACCTGGATCTGCTGTCGGCTCAAATCACGCTGCAACAGTTCTACGGCGCGGGCGGCGATGGACGCCAGATCACCCGCCTCGCGTTGCGGTGCACGCCGGGTCAGGAATTCGCGGATGCGTTGCACAATGCGGCCGGCTTCCGCAGCCTGTTCACCCTGGCGCTGCAGCGCCTTGAGCACGGTGGCGTTGGCGTACGCCTCCTGTGCCAGCGTGCGCTGCACACCGGCGTTGTAGCCTGCAATGGCGGTCAACGGCTGGTTGAGCTGGTGGGCGAGTGCGGAAGCCACCTCGCCCAGGGTGGTCAGGCGCGACTGGTAGGACATGGCCTCGGCCTGGTGGCGTTCACGCTCTTCCAGCCGCTTGCGCGCGCTGATGTCGATGATGGAGCCCATCCAGCCGATCTGTTTGCCGTAGGCGTCGATCAGCGGGGACTCAAACACCATGACATCCAGCGTATGCCCGTCCTGATGGCACCAGCGGGCTTCATAGCCGTCGCGCGGCGCCTGCCCGGCCATGTTGCGGCGGTGGCGCAGCATGACTTCTTCCAGCGCATCGGGGGGCCAGTAGGGCATGGGTGGCTCCAGCCCCAGCAGGCGTTCCGCCGGCAGGCCCACCATGTCACAAAACGTGCGGTTCACATAAAGAATACGCCCCTCAAAGTCCCGCGCGCGCAAGCCCACCAGCGCAGAGTCTTCCATGGCCTGGCGCCACGCGGCCTCGGTGCGCCAGGCCGCCTCGGCTTTGGAAATACGTTGCATCTGGCGGCGCAGCAGGGCCGTGGCCACAAACATCAGCAGCAGGAAGCCGCCCACCAGCACCATCGGCAAGGTGCGCAAAAAGGGCTGGGGCCGCTCGCGCAGCGTGAGCTCCAGGTAGACACCCGGCATATTGCCGCCCACCAGCACCTTGTAGCTCTCGCGGTCGGTGGCGTCGGGGCGCACGGCCAGATCGTCTGCCGACGCGATGACCTGCTCCGACGCGTCTATCAGCTGCACGGCATATTTGCGCGTCAGCCACCAGGGCGTGCCGCGGCGCAGCAGCAGTGTGGGGGAATAGCGCACGACCAGCTTTTCGGCGCCTACCGGCACCAGCAGGTGCCCGGACATGCCGGTGCTGTCGACAATCTCGCCCGCGTTGCTCACCAGCGCCGGCAGTTGCTCGGGTACATGGGCAACGATGCGGTTGTGGGCGTCCAGCCAGGTGACGCCCAACCACAGGCTGCGCAGGCCTTGCGCAACTTCGGCGTTGGCGGCCAGGGCCTGTGCCGTATGCGGCAGCGCGGGCAACTGTCGGGCCAAGTTTTGCAGATGCGCCATCTCGACATCGACGCGCCCGCGCAGTTGGGCTTCGGTGCTCAGCGCATCCGCAATCAGCGTGGCACGCAGCTCCTGGCGTTCGTCGTTGCCAGCCCGGTAAGCCCAGAACAGCACGCCGGCAACAAACAGCAGGGATGCCAGCAAGGGCAGCGCCCACAGCATGCGCCGGGCCTGCCACCGGGGGGCCTGTTTCGGCGCGGCTGCCAATGATGAATCCGGGAGATCACCCATGCAGCAAGTCTAGTCCCCTTGAGGCGGTGGCCAGGCGGTGCACAAATGTGGAAAACCACAATTGCCGGGCCCGGGTATCCCGATGACACTGCGCCTACCCCATATTCCAACGGAGACCTTCCATGACGTCATTGTTCCGCCGCACGCTGGTCCAGAGCCTGCTTGCCTCCGCTTTTCTGGCCGGTGCCAGCGCGTTTGCACAGGCTCCCATCATCATCAAGTTCAGCCACGTGGTGGCACCGGACACGCCCAAGGGCAAAGGCGCGCTGCGCTTCAAGGAACTGGCCGAACAGCGCACCAATGGCAAGGTGAAGGTCGAGGTCTACCCCAACAGCCAGCTCTACAAGGACAAGGAAGAGATGGAGGCGCTGCAACTGGGCTCGGTGCAGATGCTGGCCCCGTCGTTGGCCAAGTTCGGCCCGCTGGGGGTGAAGGAATTTGAAGTGTTCGATCTGCCCTTCCTGTTCAAGGACGACGCATCGTTCCGCGGCATCACCGAAGGCCCGCTGGGCGCCGACCTGTTCAAGAAGCTGGAGCCCAAGGGCATCAAGGGCCTGGCCTACTGGGACAACGGCTTCCACCTGATGAGTGCCAACAAGCCGCTGCACAAGGTAGAAGACTTCAAGGGCATGAAAATGCGCATCCAGAGCTCCAAGGTGCTGGACGCTGAAATGCGCGCACTGGGTGCGATTCCGCAGGTGATGGCCTTCAGCGAGCTGTACCAGGCGCTGCAGTCCGGCGTGGTGGACGGCACGGAAGGCGTGGCGTCCAACTTCTACACTCAGAAGATCTATGAAGTGCAAAAGCACATCACCCTGTCCAACCACGGCCACCTGGCCTATGCGGTCATTGTCAACAAGAAGTTCTGGGATGGCCTGCCCGCCGACATCCGCACCGCGCTGGAAGGCGCGATGAAGGACGCCACCACCTACGCCAACGCGATTTCCGCCACGGAAAACGTGCAGGCCATGGAGAAGATCAAGGCCAGCGGCAAGACCACGGTGTACACACCGACAGCCGCCGAGCAGACCGAGTGGAAGAAGGCGCTGATGCCCGTGCACAAGGAAATGGAATCACGCGTAGGCAAGGCCACCATCGAAGCCGCCTACAAGGCCGCTGGCTTTACCGCACCCAAGTAAGTTGGCGCCATGTTCAACCGCGTACTTGACCATCTGGAGGAGTGGCTGATCACCTTTTTGATCGGCGCCGCCACCCTGGTGATTTTCATGGCCGTGGTGCACCGCTTCCTGTGCGGTGTGCCCTATATCCAGGACTACGCCGTGCGGCTGGACGTCAGCTGGGCGCAGGAGCTGTGTATCTACATGTTTGTCTGGATGGCCAAGTTCGGTGCCGCGTACGGCGTGCGCAACGGCACCCACGTGGGTGTGGATGTACTGGTGCGACGCCTGCCGCCGAGCAAGGCGCAATGGCTGATCCTGTTCGGCCTGCTGGCTGGCGCCTTGTTTACCGGTGTGGTGGGTACGCTGGGCGCCCGCTTTGTCTGGGCCAATGGCTTTCACCACGCCTTTTTTAGCCTGGTCGGCTGGGATGTGGGGGACATACCGGAAGGGCCGACCTCGCCCGATCTGGAAATTCCGACCTGGATCGCCTATTCGTGCGTTCCGCTGGGCTCGTACCTGATGTGTTTCCGCTTTCTGCAAGTGGCCTGGCGTTTCCTGCAAACCGGTGAGGTGCCGCATGCTTCGCACGCAGTCTCCGGTGTCGACGATGCCGCTCTGGACGACCAAGACATAAAGGCCGCCCCATGAACACCCTCATCATCTTTACCCTGCTGGTCCTGCTGATGCTGACCGGCATGCCGATCTCCATCTCGTTGGGCCTGACGGTTCTGACGTTTCTCTTCACGCTGACGGATGTACCGATTGAAGCCGTTGCCCTGAAGTTGTTTACCGGTATCGAGAAGTTCGAGATCATGGCGATCCCGTTCTTCATCCTGGCGGGCAACTTTCTGACGCACGGGGGTGTGGCGCGCAGGATGATCAACTTCTGCACTTCCATGATCGGCCACTGGTACGGCGGCATGGGGCTGGCGGGGGTTCTGGCCTGCGCATTGTTCGCCGCCATTTCAGGCTCGTCGGTAGCCACGGTGGTCGCAGTGGGCTCTATCATGTTGCCGGCCATGGTCAAGCAGGGCTATCCCAAGCAATTTGGCGCCGGCGTCATCACCACATCGGGGGCCCTGGGCATTTTGTTCCCCCCGTCCATCAACCTGGTGATCTACTCCATTGCCACGGCTGGCATGAATGGTGTGGGGCCCAACGGCGAACCCGTGGGCTCGGCGTCCGTGGGGCAACTGTTCCTGGCCGGTATCGTGCCGGGTGTATGCCTGTCCTTCCTGCTGGGCATGACCACCTGGTGGCGCGCCAAGAAGTTTGACTACCCGCGCATGCCCAAGGCGACCTGGGCCGAGCGCTACAAGGCGTTCCGCGAAAGCATGTGGGGCCTGCTGCTGATCGTGGTGGTGATAGGCGGTATCTACAGCGGCAAGTTCACGCCGACGGAAGCCGCGGCGATGGCGGCGGTGTATGCCTTCTTCATCTCGGTCTTTGTCTACAAGGACCTGAAGCTGCGCGACGTGCCGCACTCGTTGCTCACGGCGGCGGCCATGAGCTCGATGCTGCTGTACATCATCACCAACGCCGTGCTGTTCTCGTTCCTGATGACATCGGAGCAGATTCCGCAGGCCATGGCCGCGTGGATGACCAGCCAGGGCTTTGGCCTGGTGGTGTTCCTGCTGTTGGTCAACATCATCCTGCTGGCGGCCGGCAACTTCATGGACCCGGCGGCCATCGTGCTGATCATGGCGCCCATCCTGTTCCCGGTGGCCGTCAAGATGGGGGTGGACCCAGTGCACTTCGGCATCCTGATGGCGGTCAACATGGAAGTGGGCCTGTGCCACCCGCCGGTGGGCCTGAACCTCTATGTCGCGTCAGGCATTACCAAGATGGGCATTACCGAGCTCACCGTGGCGGTGTGGCCGTGGCTGCTGACCATGATTGGCTTCCTGGTTCTGGTGACCTACTGGCCCGCCTTGACCTTGTGGCTGCCACGCATGCTGGGCATGGTGACCTGACCTCAAGGATTGTCAGCTACCGGACTGTCGCATTGAGGCTGCAGTCCGGTAGCTGGAGTTTTTCCAAATACGTTGAGGACTTCTGCAGGATGCGTAGCCCCTGGTTGAAAGCCTTCATGCGCGCGCGGCTCTCGGGCAATTTGCTGCTCAGCATCAAATGTGTGGTGAACTGATGGGTCAACAGCTTGGGGTGGGCGCGCAAGCTGGCCACCTCGGCCGGGCTGAAATGGGCATGCATCAGGTAGCAGGCCATATTGCGCTCCATGGGCACCACATCCAGGCGCCCGGCCACCAGGCGGCGCAGGTTGCTGAGGTCGTCGCTGGCGAACTCGACCTTGAGCTTGCCTGCCTTTTGCAGCGCCCAGAATTCGGGCGTATAGGTATTGAACTGCACGGCGCCAATGCGCAGACCGGCCAGATCCGAGAAAACCTTCCAGTCGAAATGCGGCGTGCCCGGCGCCCCTTCCCGGTACACAAACACCCACTGCTCGGTGAGCACGTTGTCGCTGATCAAAAATCCCACATCACGCTGCGGATTGCGCCCCCAGTAGGCCGTGCCGTCCCATTGGCCCGCGCGGGCCTCTTCCAGGGAGCGCATCCAGGGCTTGAAGGTGTAGCTGACCTCATAACCACTGTAGGCAAAGGCGCGGCGCACGATGTCCAGCGCAATGCCTTGGTCGGGCCGCTCTTCGGTCGCATAGGGAGGCAGTTCGCCGGTCACCAGCCGCAGGGTTTCAGCGTGCACGGCCGCCCAGCCCAGGAAGCCCGGAACCAGCAGCATTTGCACCGCAACCCGGTGTACCCACCGCGCATCCACACCCAACATATTCACAACGACCTCTCTGATGGAGTTGGGAATCATCATAGCCCCGTTGCCCTAGCGCACCCATCGGTGCCACGGGATCGCACACACCCAGCGGTTTTTGCATTACGCTGTACACCAAGCCACCCCGAGAACCCGTATGCACACCAACGCTAATACCCTGCGGCGCCTCTACACCGCCTTCTCCGCGCTGGACGCCGACACCATGGCCACCTGCTACGCGGACGACGCCACCTTCGACGACCCGGCCTTCTCCCTGCGCGGCCAGCATGAAGTCGCCGGCATGTGGCGCATGCTGTGCGCCGCCACACGCGCCAAAGGCATGGACCACTGGAAGCTGGAGTTCCGCGACATCGCCACCGATGCCACCCGGGGGCATGCCCACTGGGAAGCCCACTACAAGTTCAGTGCCACCGGGCGCCTGGTGCACAACATCATCGAAGCCGAATTCACTTTCACGCCCACCGGGCTGATCGCCACCCACCGCGACCACTTTGATTTCTGGCACTGGTCGCGCCAGGCCCTGGGAATTCCTGGCTTGCTGCTGGGCTGGACACCCCTGTTGCAGGCCAAGGTACGCAAACAGGCAGCGGGAAATTTGCGGAAATTTCTGGCCGGCCCATCCTGATGAGGAGAGCCAACGCCACCGCGCAGCCGTGATAAAGTTGCGCTGGAGCAGCTAAAGCCGCTGTAAAGCGGCGGGCTGTATTTAGAAAGACAGCAGCTTGTTGGACTGGTGCCTCTTTTATTCCCTCACTTCATCAGGTCAATCGCCATGAAAAAATTTATCCTCGCTACTGCGGTAGTTGCCGCTACTTTCGCACCCCAGGCCTTTGCACAGAGCAAGAACTTTGAGGGCTTCAGCCTCGGCGCTACCGCCAATTTCAACAATGCCAAGACGGAAGTACCTGGCGCCAGCTACTCCGACACCAGCACCACATTGGGCCTTAAGGCCGCGTACGGCTGGAATCTGGGCAACAACTTCATTCTGGGCGCAGGCCTGTCCTATGACACGGGCAATATCAAGGCTGGCACCAACGCCGCCGGTACAGTGAGTGTTGTCGCCAAAGGCCTGACCGTGCTGAGCGTCGAGCCCGGCATCAAAGCCAGCAACGATGTCCTGATCTACGGCAAGCTGGGATACGCTACCGTGCGAGGCGAAGCGAGCGGCGCCGTCTCGACCAGCGACACCTATAACGGCAACTCGTTCGGCCTGGGTGCCCGCTTCATGGTGGCAAAGGGCATGTCCGTGGACGTTGAAGCACAGCAGCTGACCTTCACCGCCCAGAACTCGGCCATTCTCGGTGGCGATGTCAAACCGTCGGCCTCCGTATTTGCCGTGGGATTCAACTACCACTTCTGAGCATTTTTACTCCCTGCTCCAGGCCGCTCTCCGAGCGGCCTTTTTATTGACGAAGAATGCAGCTCATGCCCCATGGCATTTCTTGTACTTCTTCCCACTGCCGCAGAAACACAGGTCATTGCGCCCCGGCACCGCCTCCTTGCGCACGGTTTCCACGCGGGGACCGATATTGCGCCAGAGTTCACGCAAATCGTAGACGGCCCAGACTGCGTCGGCAAAGTCATTGAACCGTTTCTCGCTGACGCTGGGTGGGCCGGCGTCGTCAAACACGGCCAGCGTGGGCGGTTCGGTGTCGTCTTCGGTCAGGGCGACGATGGACTCCAGCGCGCCGTTGAGCCACTTCTGGGCTTCCTTGTCACGCGGCGACACCCATTCATCGGGCCAGCTCTCCACCGCGTACATGAAGCCCACGGCCCAGACCTGGGCGAATGAGGGCAGGGCCTCGCCGGCCATGCTGGCGCGCTCGGCTTCGGGCAGGGCCGCCACGGCGCCGCGCACATCCATCACTTCGGGGTGGTAGGCGCGTTCGTCATCCAGGCTTTCGACCTCAACTGCCAGCGCCTGGGCCACGTCGTCCCAGCGCCGCGTCCACAGCTCCAGGAAACGCGCCTGCTGGGCGGCGTCGGCAAAGGCACCACGGTCACCCTCGGTGTCCCCCGCATCCAACAGCACCGGCAGGTATTCGCTGGCCGGAATCGCGCGGCGACTGACCACCAGCGCGGCCATGAAACCTTCGCAAAACTCCCATTGCGGGGTTTCGTCGAAGCGCGTGCGCAGGTCGTCGAGGATGGCGTCGATTTCGTCAAACTCTTCGGGTGTCAGGGGGGTGGGAATATTTGAGGACATGGGCTGTGCAAAAAGGATGGTGGCTGGTATTGTCTCTCCGAAGGATGGTGCCCATGCTCGATACCCTGAATACGATTTTTCCGATCCGTTACACGGCCCTTGGCCTGAGCTGCTTTGGCCTGCTGCTCAGTGTGTTCAGCCTGGTGGCGTTTGGTATCGGCCTGGGGCCCTTCGCGCTGTGCGTCCTCCTGGTGGCCACCGGCGTGTACGACCTGCGCCAGTCCAAGCGCTCCATCCTGCGCAATTACCCCATCATTGGCCACTTGCGTTTTGCGCTGGAGTTCATCCGCCCGGAAATCCGCCAGTACTTCATCGAGAGCGACACCGAGGCCAACCCCTTTTCGCGCGCCCAGCGCTCGCTGGTCTACCAGCGCGCCAAAGGCGACCCGGACAAGCGCCCCTTCGGTACCCAGCTGGACGTGCATGCCGAAGGCTACGAATGGATCAACCACTCCGTGGCCCCCACCAAGCTCGCTTCGCACGATTTCCGCGTCACCATTGGTGCGCAGCGCGCACAACCCTACAGCTGCAGCGTTTTCAACATCTCGGCCATGAGCTTTGGCGCCCTGAGCGCCAACGCGATCCAGGCACTCAACGCCGGCGCCAAACGCGGCGGCTTTGCGCACGACACGGGCGAGGGTTCGATCTCTACCCACCACCGCGTGCACGGCGGTGACCTGATCTGGGAAGTAGCCTCGGGCTACTTTGGCTGTCGCAACGACGATGGCAGTTTCAACGCCGACAAGTTCGCGCTCAACGCCTGTGACCCGCAGGTCAAGCTGATCGAGGTCAAGCTGAGCCAGGGCGCCAAACCCGGCCACGGCGGCGTGCTGCCCGGCGCCAAGGTCACCGCCGAAATTGCGGCGGCACGTGGCGTGCCGCAAGGTGTGGACTGCATCTCGCCGGCCTCGCACAGCGCGTTTTCCACGCCGGTGGAGATGATGCATTTCATCGAACGCCTGCGCACGCTGTCGGGCGGCAAACCGACCGGCTTCAAGCTGTGCATTGGCCATCCCTGGGAGTGGTTTGCCATGGTCAAGGCCATGCTAGCCACCGGCATCACGCCCGACTTTGTCGTGGTTGATGGTGCCGAGGGCGGCACCGGTGCTGCACCGGTGGAATTCACCGACCATGTGGGTTCGCCGCTGCAGGAAGGCTTGCTGCTGGTGCACAACACGCTGCGCGGCGTCGGGTTGCGCGACCAGGTGAAAGTGGGCTGTGCCGGCAAGGTCATCAGCGCATTTGACATCGCGCGCATGATGGCCCTGGGTGCCGACTGGTGCAACAGCGCGCGCGGCTTCATGTTCGCCCTGGGCTGCTTGCAGGCGCAGACCTGCCACACCGGCAACTGCCCCACCGGCGTGACCACACAAGACCCGCTGCGCCAGCAGTCGCTGGTGGTGCCCGACAAGGCGACCCGCGTCTACAACTTCCACGAGCAAACGCTCAAGGCACTGCAGGAGCTGGTGCAGGCCGCCGGTGTGGACCACCCCCGTGAAATCACCGCGCACCACATCGTGCGCCGCTCGGGCGACCACAAGGTGCAGTCTCTGGCCCAACTCATCCTCACGCAACTGCCAGACCGGGCCCTGCTGCAAAGCGACCTGCAGGCCCTGCCGGTGATCTACCGGCAAACCTGGCCGCAAGCCGTCGCGGAGAGTTTCATGCTGCAGCCCAAAGCCTTGCCGGCGTAAGCTTGGTGGACATGCCTGCCGTATCTACTCAGCCGGATTGGATGCCCTGGCTGCAAGAGCCCTCGCTGCGCAGTCCCGTTGCACGTCTGGTGGAGTGGGCCCGCACCCGGCCGGACGCACCTGCGTTCGTCAACCACCAGGGGACCGTCACCTATGCCGCGCTGCTGCGTGCGGTCCGGGCACAGGCCCGACGTTTGCACGCCTGGGGCGTGCGCCGGAAAGACACGGTTGCCATTGCCTTCGTCACCCAACCCGAGCAAACCGTGCAGCAGATTGCGCAGTTTTACGCCATTGCCTGGCTGGGTGCCGCAATCCTCCCCCTGTACCCGGAAGTGCCGACGGCTTTGCATGGGCAACTGGCGGCATTGTTCGGCGCCCAGTGGCTGGTCGCGGACCAGCCACCGGTGGAGGGCACGGTGCGTTGGTTGGACTCCCGGGAGTGGACGGCATCACCGGCGGATACGGCGCCGGAGCCCCCCTGCGTGGACGATGCGTCGCTGCCCTTCCTGTACGAATTTACTTCCGGCACCACGGGCACGCCCCAAGCCGTCTGTTACAGCAACGCTCAGTACATTGCCAAAGCTGTGGTGACTGCACAGCAATATGGGTGGGCTCCCACCGATGTCATGGTGCCTGCCGTGCGCTGGCCTTCCAAAGTCGGGCTGCGCGCCGTCGTACGCACGCTGGTGGTGGGCGCCTGCCATGCGGACTTTCCATTCCCCGAAGACGCAGCGCAACTCTCCGATCTGGTGGAAACCCACGGCGTGACCTATCTGGGTTGCTCTCCTTGGCAGGTGCGTCGGTTGCTGGCGGGCGTGGACGCCGGCATCGTGCCGCCCGTGCGTGTACAAAAAATGGGGGTGGTAGGCGCATGGATCGCGCCCTACGACATACAGGCCGCACGAAGCCGCTTGTGCCACCGGTTTTGCGTTCGCTATGCCATTACAGAGATCGGAACCATCGGACTTCTGGGCCCGGACGACCCGCCGCAGAATCCCTTCAGCGTGGTGCCAGGCATGGAATGCCAAGCACTCAGCAGCAGCGGTCAGCCCGTGGCCGTGGGCCAGACGGGGCAACTCCGGTTCCGTGCGCCCTGGGCGCCGCAAAACTATGCCATCGCCAGCACCAGAGGCGCAAGCGGCTTTCACGATGGCTGGTTTGTCAGCAGTGATCTGGGATCCGTGGACGCCCAGGGGCGCATCACCCTGCTGGGCCGCGCCGACGAGGCCATCAACTGCGGTGGCCTGAAGATCCAGCCCCAGGAGGTGGAGCAGGCGCTGCTGGCCCACCCGGACGTGGCGGATGCGGCCGTGGTCGGCGTGCCCGATGCACTGGCGGGGGAGATCGCAGTGGCTTTTCTGGTGCTGCACCGCCCGATCGCGCTGGACACCCTGCTGGCCTTCCTGCAACCCCGGCTGGAACCCGCGCAGATACCGGCGGCCATCGCGGGCATGGAAGAAATTCCACGCAACCCGGAAGGTAAAATTTTGCGCAACATGCTGCGCGACGTTTACACCGTGCGCAAAGGCTAGCGTCTTACGGCCGCCCCGTTGCACCGTGCCGGCCCTCCCGGTATGGCCTGCCCAGCGTCTTCCCCGGAGTTCCATGACCAGTTTCGATCTGCGTTCCTTCAACCTGATGTCCGGCATGATGACCATCGTGCTGGGCGTGGTGATGCTGGGCGTACGCCGCCAGTTGCCGTCGTCCATCCATGGCCTGCTGTACTGGGGCATTGCGCCGCTGGTATGCGCCGCCTCCACCCTGGTCTATGGCCTGGAGGGCATTGCTCCGGCGTTTGTCGTGTCCGTTGGTGGCAATGGCCTGTTGCTGGCAGGCTGCTGCCTGTATTACTTTGGCAGCCAACGCTTTTACGCGCAGCCCATCACCTGGCGCTTCTGGGCCGGTCTGGCCATGGCCTGTGTGCTGACCATGCAGTTTTTCCTGCTGGTGGTACCGGACTACCGCATACGCCAGGCCTGCTTTGCCGCAACTATGGCGGCCATCGTGTTCGCCCACGCCCGCCTGTTGCTGCGCCAGGGGGATGGGTTTGCCCCCCGATTCACCACCAGTGTGTTGCTGGTGCAGGCCCTGGTGCTGGTGGTGCGCGGAGTCGCCACCTTCTGGGTGGACGCGCCAGACACCAACCGCTTCACCGTAGGCTCGCCCATCCACACCGTGTATATCGCCACGTACGGGTTCGTGGCGGTGCTGATTGCGGTGGGTGTGCAGTTCATGGCAGGTGAGCGCATCCACAAGGAATTTGAGTACGTCGCCAGCCACGACAGCCTGACCGGCGCGCTGACACGCCGTGCGCTGCTGCAGATGGCCGAGCATGAGCTACAGCGCTGGCAGCGCTACGGCCAGCCCTTCTCCCTGCTGCTGCTTGACATTGACCACTTCAAGCGCATCAACGACCAGTACGGCCACCTCACGGGCGATCGCGTTCTGCTGAACTTTGTCGGTGTTGTGCAAGGCCTGCTGCGCAGCTCGGACCGGCTGGGGCGTTACGGGGGTGAAGAGTTCATGGTGCTGTTGCCGGCCAGCGATGCGGCCACGGCACTGGCGGTGGCAGAGCGCATGCGCACGGCCATCGCACAGCACCCTGAGCGTGCGGGCAGCCCGGCCTGCACTACCAGCATAGGCGTAACCTGCGTGCAAGCCGGAGACACGGTTTTTGAAACCCTGATCGCACGTGCCGATGCGGCGCTGTACCAGGCCAAGGCCCAGGGCCGCAACCGGGTGATCGCGGGCTGACCCGCAATTTGCTACTTAATTAATAGCTGCCTGCGCATGCACACCAAGGGCCAGCAGCCGCTTTTGCATGCAAAGCACGGCGTGGTCCTTGCTCAGCAGCATGGCCCGGTGGACCACGGCCAGGTCGATGAATTTCTGGTCGTCCGGGTCTTTGCAAGTCACGCTGGCTTTGGGCGCCACGGCCTGCAGTTGGGCCATGTCGTCGAAATGCGCCAGCACGTGGGCCGCCGTGCGCTGGTGGTGCGCCAGGCTTTTGACGATCTGCGGGTAGCCCAGCACGCGCGCCAGCTCGTCACGCATCGCCGGCGTGGCGATCCACCGCAATGCGCCGGACTGCAGCGCAGTGCGCAACGGCTGGGTGGCGGGGTCTTCAAACACCCACAGGTCCAGCACGATGTTGGTGTCCAGAACGATCACGACTTGGCCATGTCGCCTTTGGACGCCATCCTGCCGGCGACCAGGCTGAACTTGAAGAGCCGGCACTCGATGGGGCCGTTCCACATGGGCACGCGGCGTGATTCTTTCAAACGCATCTTGCCGGGCAATTTGAGGTCCGGCGTCAGCATCCAGGCGGTCCAACCGGCGTAGTTTTTCTTCCAGTGGCTGGCCAGTTGGCTGAAGAACTCGCCGCCATCTTCGGTGTGTGCCAGCTCGCGCGCGCCAAAACGGCCCTGCTGCTCGTCCAGGCGGTCCATGCGCCCCGAACCGGCCACGCCGCCCACATCGATGCGCTCGCCGTAGGGCGGGTTGAGCAGCATGACGCCGCCGCCTTCGATGGGCGGCATGCGCTGCAGCGCGTCACCGCCGCGAAACTCCACCACATCGGCGACACCCGCACGCTCGGCATTGCGCTGTGCAAAGTCCACCATGCGGTGCGACACATCGCTGCCGTAAATCAAGGCCTTCTGGCCTGGCTCCGGCTTCACGACTGCGTCGGCAGCTTCTTTTTTAATAGCAGCCCAGACGTGCGGCTGGAACGGCACAAACTTCTCGAAGGCAAAACGGCGCAGCGAACCGGGGGCGATGTTGCAGGCGATCTGCGCGGCTTCAATCGCGATGGTGCCACTGCCGCAGCAGGGGTCGTACAGCGGCAGCAGGTCGTCGTCGCCATCGGCCCAACCACTGGCGGCGATCATCGCGGCAGCCAGGGTTTCCTTCAGCGGCGCATCGCCCTTGTCTTCGCGCCAGCCGCGCTTGAACAGCGGTTCGCCCGAGGTGTCGATGTACAGCGAGCAGCTGTCGGTGGTCAGGTGGGCGTAGATGCGCACGTCGGGCCACTGGGTGTTGACGTCGGGGCGCACACCGCCCGCCTTGTCACGGAAGCGGTCGCAGACCGCGTCCTTGATTTTCAGCGCGGCAAAGTTCAGGCTGTTGAGCGGGCTGTGCTGCGCCGTGATCTCCACCTTGATGCTCTCTTTGGGCGTGAACCAGATCTCCCAGGCCACCTCACTGGCGGCGCGGTACAGGTCCTGCTCGTTGCGGTATTCGGTGTACGAGAGCTGCACCAGCACGCGCTGCGCCAAGCGGCTGTGCAGGTTCAGCCGCATCGCGTCGCGCCAGGAGGCGCGCGCCAGCACGCCGCCGCGGCGGCTCAGCAGGTCTTCCCCCATCAGGCCGGTGATGGCATGCACTTCGGCGGCCAGCAGCTCCTCTACGCCGGCGGCGCAGGGGAGAAAGATTTGGAGTTGGTTCATAGTGCTTTCCTTAGGGATGCGGGCGCGATCTTCAGGCCTTCGCGGTATTTGGCCACGGTGCGGCGCGCGCACTCGATGCCCTGTTCCTTAAGCATCTCGGAAATCTGGTTGTCCGAGAGCGGCTTCTTGGCGCTCTCCGAAGCGATGAACTGCTTGATCAGCGCACGCACCGCCGTGCTCGACGCATTGCCGCCCGACTCGGTGCCCAGGCCCGAACCGAAGAAGTATTTGAGCTCGAAGGTGCCGAACGGCGTGGCCATGTACTTGGCGGTGGTCACGCGGCTGATGGTGGATTCGTGCAGGCCCAGCTCATCGGCAATCTCGCGCAACACCAGCGGGCGCATGGCCAGCTCGCCGTGCGTGAAAAAGCTTTTTTGCCGCTCCACGATGGCCGTGCTCACGCGCAGGATGGTGTCGAAGCGCTGCTGGATGTTCTTGATGAACCAGCGCGCCTCCTGCAGGCGTTGCTGCAGGGCCGCGTGGGAGGCCGCGTCCTTGCCGCCCCGGTGGTTGCGCAGCACGTTGGCATAAATGTCGTGCACCTTGAGGCGCGGCATCACATCGGGGTTGAGCTGCACACGGAATTTCGGTGTCATGCCGCCCTGGACCTTGCCCACGGGCACCACCAGCACGTCGGGCACCACGATGTTGCGCTCCACGTCGACAAAGCGCCGCCCGGGTTTGGGCTCCAGTCGCGCAATCAGCGCAATCGCCTCGCGCGTCTGCGCATCGCTGCCGCCACAGAGCTGCACCAGGCGCTTGATGTCACGCCGCGCCAGCAGGTCCATGGGCTGGTTGCAAATACGCAAACTCCACTGCAGCCACGCGCGGCGCGGTGTGGCCGCGGCCGCCCTCGCCAGCCGGGCCTGCAGTTCCAGGCGCCAGCATCCCCCCAC
>JACXTT010002079.1_pt1 | contig 32091 bp, 30 predicted proteins | sample 9270951 | NCBI WGS metagenome assembly JACXTT01 (sample SAMN15532306, study PRJNA645909) | rock metagenome | isolation source: weathered quartz diorite | place: Puerto Rico | collected 2017-06-21
ATTATTATGCAATTGGTCAAAACCACCCGAGACACGCTTCTCCGGCCACTGCAGATCGTGAGCGGTATTGTCGAGCGTCGGCACACCATGCCGATTCTGGCCAATATCCTCATCCGCAAGGACGGCGAGAACGTCTCTTTCCTGTCGACCGACACCGAAGTGCAGATCACCACGCACGCCCAGATCGGCTCGGGCGCGGATGTGACGGGCACCACCGTGGCGGCGCGCAAGCTGCTCGACATCCTGCGCGCCCTGCCCGAATCGGGCGACGTGACGATGACCCTGCTGAACAAGCGCCTGACCGTGCAGACGGGCAAATCGCGCTTTGCCCTGCAGACCCTGGCAGCTGAAGAATTTCCCACCGTCTCGGTGGCCGACAGCTACAACGCCAGCGTGACCCTGCCGCAAAAGACCTTGAAACACCTGTTCCAGATGGTCCATTTCTCGATGGCCCAGCAAGACATCCGCTACTACCTGAACGGCCTGCTGCTGGTGCTGGACGGCCGCAACGTCATCGCCGTGGCCACCGACGGCCACCGCCTGGCTTTCTGCCAGGTCGAGACGGAAGAGGAATTCACCCGCCAGGAAGTGATCATCCCCCGCAAGACCATCATCGAACTGCAGCGCCTGCTTGAAGAAAGCGACGACACCGTCCAGCTCGACATCGCCGCCAGCCAGGTGAAATTGACGTTTGCCGACATCGAACTGGTCTCAAAACTGGTCGAAGGCAAATTCCCCGACTACACGCGCGTGATCCCCAAGGGTTACAAGAACGACTTCACGATCGGCAGGGATGAGCTGCTGCGCTCCCTGCAGCGCGCCGCCATCATGACGAGCGACAAGTTCAAGGGCGTGCGCTGCATCATCACCCCCGGCAGCATGAAAATCAGCTCGACCAACGCCGACCAGGAAGAAGCCGTCGAAGAACTGGAAATCGACTACGGCGGCGAATCCGTCGACATCGGTTTCAACGTCACCTATCTGCTCGATGTGTTGAACAACCTGAAATGCGACCAGGTCAACATCGCCCTGGGCGACTCGAACTCGTCCGCCCTGATCTCGATCCCGGATAACCCCGACTTCAAATACGTCGTCATGCCCATGCGGATTTAAGCGCAAGGCGGGGACTGGTCCTGCGGACCTGTCCCCATTTTCGCCGTTTAGTCTCAGCACTACCGTCTCCCAAGAAAGCACCCATGTCCGAAAACACCGCACCAATTCCCCATTCCGAAGAATACGGCGCAGCACAGATTCAAATCCTGGAAGGGTTGGAAGCGGTGCGCAAGCGGCCGGGCATGTACATCGGCGACACCTCCGACGGCACCGGCCTGCACCACCTGGTGTTCGAGGTGCTGGATAACTCCATCGATGAATCGCTGGCCGGCCATTGCACGGATATCCACGTCACCATCCACGCCGACAATTCGATCTCCATTACCGACAATGGCCGCGGCGTTCCCACCGGCCTGAAAATGGACGACAAGCACGAGCCAAAACGCTCGGCCGCGGAAATCGTCATGACCGAATTGCACGCCGGCGGTAAATTCGACCAGAACTCCTATAAAGTCTCGGGCGGTTTGCACGGCGTGGGCGTTTCCTGCGTCAACGCGCTGTCGAAATTATTAAAATTGACCATCCGCCGCGACGGCAAAGTCCACCAGATGGATTTCGTGCGCGGCGTGCCCCAGGACCGCGAAATTGAAATGCGCGATGGCGTGGCCGTCTCCCCCATCCGCGTGGTGGGCGAAACAGACAAGCGCGGCACCGATGTCCATTTCTGGGCTGACGAAACGATTTTCACGCACGTCGAATTTCACTACGAGATCCTGGCCAAGCGTATCCGCGAACTCTCCTTTTTGAATAACGGCGTCTCGATCCGCCTGACCGATCAACGCACCGGCAAGGAAGAATTGTTCGCCTTCGAAGGCGGCACGCGCGGCTTCGTCGAATACATCAACAAGACCAAGCAGGTGCTGCACCCGACCGTGTTCCAGGCCACCGGCGAGCGCCTGTCCGACCAGGGCACCAATATCACGGTGGATGTGTCGATGCAGTGGAATGACGCCTACAACGAGCAGGTGCTGTGCTTCACCAATAACATCCCCCAGCGCGACGGCGGCACCCACCTGACGGGTTTGCGCGCGGCCATGACGCGGGTGATCAACAAATACATCGACGAACACGAATTCGCCAAAAAAGCGAAAGTGGAAATCAGCGGCGACGACATGCGCGAAGGTTTAACCTGCGTGCTGTCCGTAAAAGTGCCGGAGCCGAAATTCTCTTCGCAGACCAAGGACAAACTGGTGTCCTCGGAGGTGCGCGGCCCCGTTGAGGAAATCGTGGCGAAAACGCTGGCCGACTACCTGGCCGAAAAGCCGAACGACGCCAAAATCATCTGCGGCAAGATCGTGGAAGCAGCACGCGCGCGCGAAGCGGCCCGCAAGGCGCGCGACCTGACCCGCCGCAAGGGCGTGATGGACGGCATGGGCTTGTCCTCGAAGCTGGCCGACTGCCAGGAACGCGACCCCGCCCTGTGCGAACTCTACATCGTCGAGGGTGACTCCGCGGGCGGCTCCGCCAAGCAGGGCCGCGACCGCAAGTTCCAAGCCATCCTGCCCCTGCGCGGCAAGGTGCTGAACGTGGAAAAGGCGCGCTTTGAAAAGATGCTGTCGTCCGAACAGATCACGACGCTGATCGCGACCTTGGGCACCTCGATCGGCCCCGATGAATTCAACATCGACAAGTTGCGCTACCACCGCATCATCATCATGACCGATGCGGACGTCGACGGTGCCCACATCCGCACCCTGCTGCTCACGCTGCTGTACCGCCAGATGCCGCAACTGGTCGAGCGCGGCCACGTCTACATCGCCCAGCCGCCCCTGTACAAGGTCAAGGCCGGCCGCGACGAGCGCTACCTCAAGGACGACGTCGAGGAAGCAAGCTACATGATGACGGTGGCCCTGAACTCCGCCAGCCTGACCCCGCGCGAAGGCGCCGACCCCATCAAGGGCGACGCCCTGGCCGAGCTGGTGCGCCAGTTCAACCTGTCGAACGCCATCATGATGCGCCTGACCCGCGTGATCGACCGCGCCGCCCTCACCGCCATCATGACGGGCGTCACCCTCGACCTGAACAGCCTGGAAGCAGCCGAAGCCTCGGCCGCCGCCATGCAGGCGACCATCGCCGACCGCGCCGTCCAGGTCACGGTCCGCTCCGACGACCTGACCGAAAAGCACAGCCTGCGCATCGAGCGTATGCACCACGGTAACATCAAGGTCACCTCGATCGACGCCGACTTCGCCGACAGCGCCGACTACGCCGTCCTCGCCGCCGCCGCCAACACCTTTAAAGGCCTCATTGGTGAGGGCGCCTTTATCCGCCGCGGCGAAGGCGACCGCGTCAAGGAATCGACCGTCACCGACTTCCACCACGCCATGCAATGGCTGCGCGACGAAGCCGAACGCACCGTCACCAAGCAGCGCTACAAGGGACTGGGCGAAATGAATCCCGAGCAGCTGTGGGAAACGACGATGGACCCGACCGTGCGCCGCTTGCTGAAGGTGCAGATTGAGGATGCGATTGCGGCGGATCAGATCTTCACGACCTTGATGGGTGATGAAGTGGAGCCGCGGCGGAATTTTATTGAGTCGAATGCGCTTCGCGCCGGAAATATCGACGTATAAAAGTGTCGGGTGACACGGACAGTGAAAACTGTGCCAAGTTAGTGAAAAATCCGTGTCATAGATAGTGAAAAAAATGCCAACTGAACAGTTGGCATTTTTTTGCAAGATTCATCGCCAATTCCTTTTGCACGATATCAGTGTCAGGTGATACGGAAAGTGAAAATTGTGATCGTCGACATTAGACGCGAAAACAAAGCGCTCGACATGGCGTTTTTGTGGTGAACCCGCTACGATAGGTGACGTATTTAACACCAACCCTCTAGGACTTCGTATAAATGGACCGCCTGGCACTCTTGAAAACTCCCGCGAATCATCGCGACCGTAGGTATTGGTCGTTTGACGGTAGAGCAGAACGCGAATTCTCCCATGCTTTCCTGCAATACCCCGCAATGATGGTTCCACAGATGCAAGGAGAAATCATAGACCGCATTCGGACCGAAGTCTCAAATACAAAACACGTTTGGGACCCCTTCGTCGGCGCCGGTACGAGCTTAGGAGAAACCATGCTTCGGGGCCTGGACTTTTCAGGAAACGACATCAATCCATTAGCCGTGCTGGTATCAAAGACGAAGAGGGGTCCCCTTCACGTACGGTCAATGAAAGAAAAGACGATACTTCTATATGAACGAATCCGCGCCGATACCTCCGAAAACATCGATGTCGACTTTCTTGGATTGGATAAATGGTTCACGACCGACGCAGCAATAATTTTGGCGCGAATTCGACGCGCGATCCGATCGGAGCACGCGCTATGGGCGCGCAGGTTTTTCTGGGTCGCACTAGCCGAAAGTATTCGGCTAACTAGCAACTCACGAACCTCAACATACAAACTGCACATTCGCCCGTCAAGTGGTAATGGACAAAGCCGGAAAAATCCACTTCATGTTTTCGTCGCTACTCTCGACAAAAACCTCGTACACCTAAGCGATTTTAAAGAAAAATTACGTGCAAACGGACATATAAGCAATGGCGTCTATCGTGGTTCGACACAGATAGCGCTTCAGGATACGACATCACTCAATAAAAATTTCATTAACAATAAAAATGTTGATTTATTAATCACATCGCCACCGTACGGCGACAATCGCACTACAGTTGCGTATGGCCAATATTCTTACTTGCCATTAAATTGGATCGACATGACTGATATCGACAAGGATGCAAGTACTAAATTTATTCAGAATACAAATACCATCGATGCAATGAGTTTGGGCGGCTCGAACAATTCAACAAGAGAAAAAGCTGCCGAACTATCAGACCATCTCCAATCGTTCCGAAAGATTTACGATCAGATTGGCACATCCTCGCCGGACGCACAGAAGAAAGTTACTTCGTATTTTTACGATTTAAACAAATGTATTGACCCAATCTTCAGCCGCTTGAGAAAAGATGGAGTGATGGTATGGACTTTAGGAAATCGATCTGTCACAAACATTCGTATACCTCTGGACAAAATACTACAAGAAATGTTAACAAATCGCGGAGCTCAGCTTATTGCGAAAATAGAACGTCAAATTCCATCCAAAAGAATGCCATCGAAAAATAATATATCGGATACGATGAATATCGAAACCGTTATAGTTTTAAAAAATAATAACTAAGAAGAAAATGGTGGGTTAAATTTTAGAAAATACGCAATTATTTGATTTCCGACCTCTTCAATTGAGTAATTGGACGTGTCGATTACTAAATGAGGTTTTGACGGAATAATTTCAGCGTACATATCTGCACAAAATTTTATGTCCCGGCTATCCGAAATTTCAATCACAGCAACACCTGCCGCGCCGTTGTTTCGAGAACGCGCAGCGGAACGCTTTAAACGAATCTCATCTTTGGCCACAAGCTCTATTATGGAAATATTTTCAATTTTCCCAGCTAAAACATAATGCAAATATCGTCCATCAACGATGAAAGATTGTTCATTTTGAATGCAAAAAGCTATGGTCGCGTCATCAATGTTTCGATGATCCGACTCACGTAAATTTTCAGGATCGACGCCTAAAGTTTGCGCAATGCGCATAACCTCGCCACCACAACTACGAGTAACGATACTGGAGATTTCCGCAAGCCGCTTCATAACGCTGGTTTTCCCAACACAAGTACCGCCAACCAAAGCTAGTTTCATAGTTTTTTCCAGACCATTAAATATTCAATCGCTTCCTGAGCAGAACGATCAGATACCCTTCGCCTACTAGGAACCCTCTCCTTTACGCCCCAGATCGGCGTTAAGAATTCTGACATATGATTCAGCGACTCTACAACTGTGCCAGGATAACTTCTCGACTCCCCAATGACTACCGCGCAGTACCCGCCAGGCTTCAAAACTCTAGATATTTCGAGCCAACAAGCACGCATTTCATCCAGATAATCAGATCGCAATGCCTTTCGTCCACGTTTATATCTAGCACCCGTTTCTTGTTGACGTTCGGCATCGAGATTCCAATTTTTCCATAAATATAGAAGTCTATTTGCACGTACATAATCAATAACACCAACATACGGTGGTGAAGTTACAACTAGGTCTACTAAATCGTTTGGCAATGCAAGGCTTCGAGCATCCTGTCGAATTATTAAGAATTCGTTCTGTCGAGTCCGAAACTCCGGTGGTAAATTTACTAATTGAATTAATCGTTTTCTAAAATTCTCAATTGCATTGTTTTCGACAGGCACAGCAGGCTGGACATTATCTGCAATCCATCCCCAGTGGTGCCGACGAATAAGTCCAGTGGAGGTTTTGCTTCGTTGCGTCGAGGCACAACTGAAAAGTACGTCCGAAAATAGTAATTCTAGAACACTCCTAACATCAGCCGGTGACTTCTCAATTAAAAGCCATATATATTTTAATTGCTTCAACGTTCGAGAGTGATACCAATTGCATAATTCGGAATTACTGCCTTCTCCGTTTTTTCCTACGATTTCTGTTTCACATAGGTGGTCCCAAGTCAAACCGGATAGGAATTCGTCGATTATTTCCGAAAAAGAACTGGCCGTATACGCCGCAATTTTTCCGCTCATAGACAAAACTGAAGCCGATATTAGATCAGAGCTAATTGCCCTTCGCCCGAGTCGAAGGGCTTCAACGGCAGTAGTGCCGCTGCCACCAAATGGATCAAAAACAATATCGCCAGCATTAGAAAGAATCTGAATGAAAGTGCTCGGAATTTGAGGAATTGAATTGCCCGGAAATGCATGCAGTGCATGTACACCGTGAATTCCAGTTCCAGAATTGGGAAAATTCCAGTTAATCCTCTCCAAAGAAGCAACGACATGATCTAAACGAGGCAAATTTGGGCACTCCCTTCATCGTTCTTTCCCTCTTGGCTTCCCGCATTTCCCTTAAAAACACTACCGAAAAAAGACTCCGCTAATTTAATGAAAATAGCATTCTCAGTCGCACTAAAACTCTTTCTTATTGGAGATGCAGCGCCTAGCAACCATTGAGCTGAGGTTTCACCAAAAATATCTGTTGTACCGTCGTCAAATTTTATAGATATTTCGCGTTTTCGTTTATCTTTTATGCAATAAGAGAACGTTTTTCGTCCAATTTTCTCAGAAAGCACAACATTAAAATCGTTCATTTCAGGAAATGTTGGACGAGTCCCACTCATCCAAACTAACGAAGTCTCATCCCAGTATTCTCCAACCAACCATCGGTCGACAGCCTGGACACATTCACTACTTTTTGAGGATCGCAGCCTCGCAATAAGCTCATGGTCAGTAAGGTTCCAATCAGAATTTACGATTTCGTTGGCGCGATAGGCCGCTACAACAGCCGAAATCAGCATCAACTTTGATGTAAAGTCTGGCTCGGCTAACATTAGCCGATCATAAACCTGTTCGCGCATTTCTAACCATCTCTGAACCAATACTTCGCTGCCCCTCTTAAATATCGGCGTATTCGTTTCAATTTCAAGCGAACATATGTTCTTAACTAATGACACAGGTTCGGATTTATCAAAATCAATTCCCATATGATAGGCAACTCGATAGACATTATCTATGTTGTCAATATCCATTGAGCCAGAAATCAATTGCCCGAAGTGCCCTTTACCAATAATCGTATCCGTGATATCTGCGAGCAACTTATCAGCAACCCGCGTTCCCACGGCTGCAATTGCCCACTTACGCAAACCCGTTTCTCGTCCACCTAATATTTGCCGATCAACGCCACCAATTTCGTCAGTATTCTCACCGAGCACTAGCTCATGTAATTTCCCTTCATGGTCGAATTTGGCACCTGCATAGGCATAAGCCTCTTCCACCAGGTGACCGAACGCCGTAATTGCCCAATCATGCAGGAGCCCTGACGACTGCAAAACAAGTCGATCATACTTTGGCAAATTTGAAAAGAACGGTAGCTTACTCGTTAATGCTGCCACTCCGATCACATGTTCGAATCGGGAAATATTTGCAATTCCCGGAGACTCAATTGAATCGATATTTGATAATCTAACATGGCGTAATCGTTGGACCAACGGAGCGCCAATAAGGCGCGCGATGTCATCATCAAACGCCAATTTTCCATAGAGGGAGTCAAATATGCCTTTTTTATACATTACTATTCCTTAGCCTGTCGAAACATTATTTACGTAGATCAAACACTGCGTCTACATAGGCCTTAAGTAGGTTCCAATCGTTATCTGCTTGAACAGTTTCGATGAATACAGTTAACATACCAGCCCAAAGTTTTTCTGAAGGAACCACATGCCGTAAAAATATACGATATTGGTCAACCGACTCCAAATCGGCTAGGGCATAACAATCCTCATAAATAATTAGCGATGGCTTTCGTACTTCACTTTGCTGATTCTTTTTTATCGTGTTGAACGCTTTCGCCGCCGCAGTATGTAGCCCAGCATAAGTTTCTGTTGACGCCAAATAAGTCACTCCGTGCCGCGCGATATCCGCGGTCGCGACTTGATATACTGAGTCTGTAAATCCGAAATGCGGCGTATAGGCATCAATTACTATGATTTGTTTCGCAAAATTGGCCCATTTTCCTTTTTCGACACTCAATTCGCAATGTTTTTTTAAGAAATCGATAAAAGCAACAGGATGTCTCGATGCCGTTAAATATTGTATGAGATATCCTTTGGAAAGACATATGAACACTAGTTTAGCCAAATTTTCATTTGCCTGTCCTTGATGCTCCATCCGCATTGCCAATGAACGAATATCTTTTTCATTTTCTAGGTGAATCGATTTTCTTTTATCACTTTCCTCTGCATTAAAATTGTCGGGTGTTAGCGCGGCGACAATTTCGGAAATATCGGCCTCACTAAAATCCACAGAATCGTGCTCATATACCTTTTTTTCCCTGAAAGATCGATAACTCTTCTTAATCCATCGAAAGAAGAAAAAATGTTTAGGGTTAGCGCTGTCGATAAAATAAGTCAATCGCATTGCAAGACGGTAGACTCGCCATACAGTCATTACGACGGCGACGAGTAAAAGCAATGAGCCAGCGTATAACAGGGCACTCCTATAAGGATCATCCACAATAATTGCAATGCTGGCAGCAAGTGCGGAGGTCATACAGACCAGCAAAATCCAAACTGCAGAATTAATTAAATATGGTGACTTTCTTTCTCTCGCAATTAGAGTATAAAAACTCAGCAAAAATGCCAACAATATTCCGGAGGCAGTGATCAAGCTAGTTGATGTTATTACTCCGCCATTCGTGCTTTGCGCCGGTATGCCAACACATGTGGTCGCCGGCGTGCACGCGACTGAAGCGGCTTGCGTCGCTGGCTGACCGGTTGTAAAGGCAAACGGAACAGCGGCCGAAACTGGCGTCTTTGGTGGAGGGGCCTTGACTGAACTCACTCTTAGTAGCTCCCAAGGGAACGCATGGAACGAATCTCCAGGCGTATCTCGTCAATTTTCTGTAGCGATGTGCGAATTGCGGCTTCCCATCCGCCAATTTGCTCGTTCAGATGCGCCGCCTCTAGCGTTATATTGTGCACTTGGCGCGAACATTTTTGCTCCAAAGCCGCCGTTGAAAAACCGTAACTAGCCAGTTTTTCCTTAACTTCGTCTTTGCTTTCGAATGCATATGCTGGGAGCAAGAGGTTCAAACCATACGCGCTTACAGCCTTAGACAGCGCCACAGTTGCAATCGGGCTCTGCTCTGGCCAGTTTCCTTGATATTTCGAGTAACCCAATGCAACGTTCGCAATCCCATGCATTTTGGCGATTGCAGCAGCCACTACCACATAGGCATGTTGGCAGGGCAGACACGTGCGAAAATAGAAGTCTTGGCTAACTCGTAAATCCTTCGGCTGAGTTACATGTACATGCAAAACGTCAGCAGGAAGCATTCGTTTTAGCTCAGCCAGTCGCGACTCAACTGCTGCATATCCGAAAAGATGGTCAGAAGTAACGGTCACTAACAGTGGTTTTACACCAGACTCATGCAACTTTATCGCGGCCAAGGTTGAGTCCCGTCCACCTGAGAACATCAAAACGCAATCCTCAACCAAAATCTCACCTTCTGTTGCTTTTTTGGAATCAAAGTCATTCCTTGTGGCACTAATCACACTGTCTCCTTGGCCGTCAATCGTAGGGGGATCATCTATTTTGTTGGTTGAAATATAACTCAAATTGCAATGGTTAATGGCAACGAATTTGGATACAAATGAAAGTTTAACTGCTCCAAGTACGAATCGTACCGAACATTTTTCCCAGTGTCATAGTGACACTAGACTTTGCGCGGAAGAAATTCTCCAAAAGCAGCATATCAAGCACCCACGCTTAAGCGCCTTTCATAATAATGCTTAGAAATTTTCCCCTGCGTTGCAATTTGACATGTCGAAACCGGTCACTTCAATATGTCAGTATGCCATACATCGATGACACCGCTAACTCATTGATTGACAAAGGTATTTTCGACATTTAGGATTCTAGAAATAAGTCAAATGGCGTCAAGAAAAGATGAGCCCATTTTCCCATTTTCTGCACAAACTTCGTATGCGACTCGAAATACGCCAGGCCGAGTTGGCAGAGCTCGTCGGTTACGAGCAGAGCTACATCTCGGCGCTTGTGGTCGGGCTCAAGGGACCACCGACGCCAGAATTTATCGCACGCTTGATTCGTGCCCTGTCCCTCTCCCCGTCGGAGCAGCAAGATTTGCACACGGCGGTCGAAGCATCCCAGCGCAAACTCATCATCGAGGCAGACACACCTCAAGAGGCTGAGGGTCAGGTCTAACAAACATACATAAGCTCGTTTGCTTACTATGCTGGCGTTTGACATTTATTAAGCTAAGCAAGCCGCGCCTGCCACCACCGCCACGACACCACCGCATTAACCCAGTACACCCCGTACAGCACGCTGGTCAAATACAAGCCGCGGCTGGCATACAGTGGCACCGCAATCGTGTTGACCAGCAACCAGAACGGCCAGGTCTCGACCCGGCGCTGCATCATGAGCCATTGCGCGATCACGCTGAAGACGAGGACGGATGAATCGATGAAGGGCGCGTAGGCGTTGGTGTAGGCGTGCAGCATGGCGCCGTAGGCTGCGGTGGCGGCGATGCCGATGGGGACCGACCACGTCAGTTCGCGTGCGGTGGCGCGCGTGATGGGGAGCGGGGTGCCGTCCTTGCCCTTGAGCCAGCGCCACCAGCCGATGACGCTGCTGGCGACGAAAAACAGTTGCAGCACGACGTCGGCGTACAGCCGCGTTTCGTAAAACAGCACGGCAAACAGACTGCAGCCAACAATCCCGGACCACCAGGTGTGTACATTGTTGCGGCCCGCCAGCAGGATGGACAGTGTTGCCAGGGCGTTGGCGGCGATTTCAAGTGGACTCACTGGGGTGGGGTTCCTTGCATGGATTTTCGATATACAAGACGATAGCCGGTACAATTAAACATCAGTCAACGAAGTGAATCAATTGCTATCTTGAATAGAAGCATTGTCGCTGCCGGATGAGCTGCCCTGAATGTTGCGGATGATGCGATGGCCGAGTGTTGAAAATTTCGCTAAAAATTGACATGGAGCCGTCTGAGCGGCATTCGAGCGCGGGCTTTCTTGTGGAATTGCCTGCTTGAGTACGGCCCAGCTTTTCGACCGGGACCCGCAGCGCATCAGCTCGGCGCTGTTGCTGTCCCTCGTCGCGCACGCGGTGCTGCTCAGCATCGCGCTGGGCGGCCAGACGTTTGGCTTTCCGGGTCTGCAGTTTGCGTGGGAAGCGCCGCGGGCTGGCGGCAGTGATTTAAAAGTGGAGCTGGCGCCGCTGCCGGTGCCAGTTATCGCGGCGCCATCCCCAGCGCCAGCGCAACCTGAAATCGCCAGCGATATCGCGAGTCCGCCATCTGCCGCGCTCACGTCCCCACCAGCTGCGAGTGGGATGACGGTCGTCGCGCCCCCTCCTCCCCCACCGCCGCCGGCACCGCCCTCTTCCCCTACGACTTCGACCCGGCCGGATGTGAATCTGCCGCTGGCTGCCAACGCGCCGCGGGTGCGGGCGCCGGCTGAGGTGAGCGAGGTGGCGAAAGCCGGTCACACAACGGAAATGCTACCTGCGGACCGGGGCGCCGATGTCGCGCGAGAGCAGCTTGAGTCGGCGAAGCGTCAGGAGCTAGCTCGGCAAGAGCAGGTGCAGCAGGAAGCGGCGCAGCTTGAGCGGGAACGCGCCGAGGTGGCGCGGCAGGATGTCATCGCGCAAACTGCGGCACGCGAGGAGGCGGCGCGACAGGCGGCGGCGAAAGTGGAAGCGGCCAGACTGGAGGCGGCGAATCTTGCAGCCGTGCGGGCAGCGGCCGAGGCGCAGGAGGCAGTCAAGCAGGCGGCGCTCAAACGCGAGGCAGCGCGGCAGGACGCTGCGCGCGAGGAACAGGCGCGGCAAGCTGCGGCAAAAGACGCGCTTGCGCAGAAGGAAGCGGCGAAGCAGGAACTGGCCAGGCAGGAAGCGGCGAAACAAGATGCATTGAAACTTGAGGCAGCAAAGCTGGAGCAGGCACGCAAAGAGGCGGTGCGCCAGGAAACGTTGCGTGCCGAAGCTGCGCGCCAGGAGCAGCTTCGGCAAGAGGCGGCGCGTCAAGACGTCGTGAAGCAGGAAGCGGCCAAACTGGAGGCGGCAAAGCTCGAAGCGCAAAAGCAGGAAGTTGCACGGCTTGAGGCGGCCCGCAAAGAGGCTAAGCGGCAGGAGGCGGCACGTGCGGAGGCGGCGCGGCAGGAAGCGGTCATAGCAGAAGCTGCCAGACAAGAACTGGCAAAGCAGGAGGCAGCGCGTCAGGAAGCTGCTCGACAGGCAGCGGCGCGGCAGGAGGCTGCGCGCCAGGAAGCAGCACGTCAGGAGTCAGCACGGCAGGAGCTTGCACGACAGGAGGCTGCCCGGCAGGATGCGGCGCGCCAGGAAAGCGCGCGCCAGGAGCAGGCGCAAAAGGAACAGGCCCAGCGCCGCGCGGAGCAGGAAGCCAAGCGCGAAGAGCGTCTGCGCGCCATCGGCAAGCAGCTGAACGAGGAGGCCGCGCAGCACGATGCGGCGCAGTCGCCTTCGCGCTCGCTGCTGCCGGGCATGAGCAATCTGCGCCGCGCCTGGCTGCTGGGCCGGTCCGATCCCAATACGGAACTGGTCCTCTACGGCGAATCCGTGGCGCGCAAGATGGAAGCCACCCCAGCCTTCGACATTGTGCGCGACGTCGTCAAGCAGCAGCACGTGCGCCCCATCGTGACGATGTCGATCCGCGCGGACGGCTCGGTTGAAAAAGTCAGCTTCCTGGTGTCGAGCGGCGTGCCCTCCATCGACGAGGCTATCCGCAAGGCCATCGCCAGTCAGGCGCCGTTTGGCGCTTTTCCGCCGGCGCTGGCGCGGCAGTACGACGTGATCGAGATGCGGCGGACGTGGGTGTTTGATGTGGCGATTCGGTTGCAATAACATCAATGCTGCGGCCTACCTAAACGCCCTCGTCGCCGTCGATGAAAACCGAAAGGTCGTCCTGCGGCGGTCCTGGCACTTCGATTTCTAGCCGCGCGATTTGCTCATACAAACGCATCCTGAATTCGTCACGATCCAGCGATCGGTGGCAGCGACTATGACAGTTCGGACAGAGCGCCGCAGCATTACTGATTCGATCGGATCCGTGGTTCGCTAAAGGCATTACGTGGTGCACTTCAAGATAGGGAAGCCCGTCGACGCCAAGAAACGGAGCGGGTTGCTTACAGCCTTCGCACTCACCGTTTGCAGCAAGCAGAACCCACGCTTTTACTGCTGGGTCGCGGACAAACGTCGTTGTGGTCGAGAGTACTTGTTGGGGCACCTTCGCCCCTGGCGGGACAAACTGTAGCCCCGTTTTTCGGAGGCTCGACACACGCTCCGCCAACTGAGATTGATCATCGGTCGCCGCAAACGGCGCAATTCGATCCAAGCCTCCCCTGATTAGAAGCTCGGCGATTCGAACTTTAACGGTTGAGCCAACATTGGGCAGAGGCGCGTAGCCTCGAACCAGAGGCATCTTCCGCTCATACAGAACGGACGAGATATTACTCATTCTCCTGCTGATCGAACTGGTGGACCGTCGATGGAGGCCGCCTTGCTGCAAGCCGCGCACGATCTCAGCCTTCTTTATTTGCTTGCCTTCGATCTGTTGCGTAAGCATCGCAAGGTAAGCGTCGACGGCCACAGCTAATTCCGCATCGCTCCATAACTGGGTTTCCGCGAATTCCAGATCAGACATCAGGTTTCTCGTTAGAAGAAACCCTGAGTCTATATTTTGTTCAATATCTTTTCAACAAGCATCAGCGAGGCTTCGATCACCCAATCGCCGGCGGATTCAAATAAACCGCGTCCGCACCGCTCAAGCTCGCCTTGGTGCGCAAAGTCCCCTCGTCGGCGATGATTTCTTCCTTGCCCGCCTCGACACCATCGAGCGACAAGCCGGCCACCGTCGCGGGCGCCGTTTTTGGCACGTCGAAACCCGCCGTCATGTCGGTGTCCAGGAAGCCAACGTGCACGCCCTGCACCAGGGTGCCCTGGGCGCGCAGCTCCATGCGGGTGGCGTTGGTGAGGGACCAAGCGGCGGATTTGGAGGCGGCGTAGGGGGCGAGGAAGGGGTAGGTCAGCCAGCTGGCGTCGGACAGGATGTTGACGATGGCGCCGCCACCGTTGGCGGCGAGCACTGGGGCGAAAGCCTGGGTGACGTGGAGGACGCCAAAATAATTGGTGTCGAAGATGCGGCGGGCGACGTCGGCGTGGGAAGGGTCGAGGGCGGCGGGGACCAGCTGGGCAATGCCGGCGTTGTTGACCAGCAGGGTGACATCGCTTGCCTGGCGTGCGGCAGCGGCGGCCGAGGCGGGGTCGGTGACGTCGAGACGGATGGCGACAACGCCGGGGATGTCGACAGTGTCGGGATTACGCACGCCGGCGTAGACCTTGCTGGCGCCGCGGCGCAGCAGTTCTTTGGCGAAGGCGAGGCCGAGGCCGCGGTTGGCACCGGTGACGAAGGCGATGGAATTTTTGATGGGCAACATGGCGGGGTTCCTGGTTATAGATTGCGGTCGCAATCAATGGTTCGATAGTAGGAAACGCTATGATCAAAGTCAAGCGATTTTTGATTACAGTCGCAACTAAAAAGCTTAAAATGGTGGCAGAGCAATCTGCAGGAGCCATCAGCATGAAAATCACCAAGGAAAAATCGGAACAGAACCGGGCGGCGCTCGTCCACGCGGCTTCCCGCCTGTTCCGCGAAAAAGGCATCGACGGGGTGGGCGTGGCCGAGATCAGCAAGGCGGCCGGGTTGACCCACGGCGCCTTGTACGCGCATTTCCCGTCCAAGGAAGCGCTGGCCGTGGAGGCGATGGCGCTCGGCGTCGCGCAGGCGCGGGACAAACTGTTCGAGGGGGCGGTCGATGGCGCGCCCGATCTGGATGCGTTTCTGGATTTCTATCTCGACCCGGCGCAGCGTGATGATTACGGCGGCGGCTGCGCGCTGGCGGCGGCGGCCAGCGAGATCGGGCGCCAGGATGCTGCGCTGGGCGAAGTGGCGACGCGCTCCTTCCTGGGCTCGGTCGGGCTGTTCGAGGCCCGCTTGCGCGCCAGGCAGCCGGACGCCGACGTCAGGCCGCAGGCGATGGCGCTGGTGGCGGCCATGATCGGCGCGGTGGCGATGGCGCGCGCGACCGCGAAAAGCCATCCCGAGGTGTCGGCGCAGATCCTGCAAGGCGCGCGGACGATGCTCGACGAGGCGCTGCGGGCGCCGGCCTGAGGCGCAGGAGCTTGGCTATCTGAGTATCGGGCGCCTGCGGTACGGTCGCGGCCAGGCCGGTCCTCGCTGCGGATTTACTTTGTCTCTGCGTCGATCGCGGCGATGATTTCGTTGACCTTGGCCTGGGCGGCGGCGTTGCCCTGCTCGGCGGACTGGACGTACAAGGTCAGGGCTTGCTCGAAATTCTGTTCGACGCCCACGCCATAAAAATACATCGAGGCGAGGTTGCACTGGGCGACGGCGTTGCCCTGGACGGCGGCCAGCTGAAACAGTTGCGCGGCTTTTTCGACGTTTTGCTCGACGCCCTGGCCGTTGTCGTACATCACGCCCAGATTGGTCTGGGCGGAGGCGTTGCCGTTCGAGGCGGCGCGGCCCAGCCACAGCAAGGCCTTCTCGTTATCCTGCGGGACGCCGCGGCCCAGGTCGTACATGACACCCAGGTTGTACTGGGCCATGGCATTGTTTTGCTCGGCGGCCAGGGTGTACCAGTGCACGGCCTGGCTGTAGTCCGGGGTCAGGCCGGCGGCGCGCTCGTACAGCACGCCCAGGTTGTATTGGGCGGTGGCGTTGCCCTGTTCGGCCAGGGTCTTGCAGATTTCAAGGGCGCGGGCGCCATTGCCGGCGTCCAGCGCGGCAGCCGCTTCGCTCAGGGCCTGGTCTTCCGGGGACAGTTGTTCGTTTGCTGCTTGCATCGGTAAAGCTCCTGGTCGGATGGCTGCGTGGGCCGCAGCGCCGGCGCCATCGTGGGGACGATGTGCGCCGGGGCATCAAAATTATCACACACCAGGCAGAGCATGCTCAATTTTCTCCCTGCACGATCTTCCGAATACAGGGGTAAATTGGGTATTCAGGGGCAACTACCGTAGGCGTAGTAGCCCGCCGCCGTTCTTCTCACGTCCGTGTAGGCCACCGTCGAGTAATAACCCAGGTACTGGTTGGAATTGACGGCGTAGGCCTGGCCGTCACTGCCGACGTAGGCGCGGCCATAGTAGACGTGGGCGTAGTTGCTGTCGTACCAGTGGCTGCAGGTGTAGGGCGCCGCGGTGTTGCCGCTGACGATGCGGTCAATCATGGTCTTGATGGCCACCATCTGGCCGCCGCTCTTGGCCGGGAAGTTGACGTCGTCATAGCCCCACCAGTCCCAGCAGCCGTTCGGATTGGCCGTGGTGGTGGTCGCCTGCGGATACAGCACGATGATGTTGTTGGTATCGGCCCAGCGGTTGTAGCCCGCGTTCTGATAAAACGCCGTGCCCACCGTCGCCACGTTTTGCTTGCAGCCGTGGAAGGCCACGTGCAGCTTGCAGGACTGACCGGCCGCGCAATTGGCGGGCACGTAGGCATAACCCGTGCTGGCCATGCCGTGGGTGGTGGGATTGAAATTGCCCCAGAAGGCGGACTGGTCGAAATTGATGAAGCTGCCGCCCAGGGTGCCCGTGTTGCGGGCGTTCAGCGTCCCGTACAGCCATTTCAGGATGTCGCCGGCGGTGTCGACGTTGCAGTTGTTGACGTAGGGCGAAGCCTTCACGCTGCAGGCGTTGCCAAAATAATCGGTGGGCATGGCGTGCTCGGCGGCGATGGTGTTCTTGTAGCTGATGTTCGCGGCCGGAAGGTAGTTGCCGTACATGGTTTTGAGGTCGTTCATCACCGCCTGCTTGACCGTCGAATCGAGGGTGCCGGAAAACAGGTAGACCTTGGAGGCGGTCAGGTTGCTGGTCGGGTCGATGTAGCCGTTGCTGGACCAGGTGTTGATGACGGAGAGCAGATAGGGCAGATTGCGCGAGCCCGTGTCGGCCATGCAGGGACCTTCGGCGATGGCGAGATTGCCTTGCGAGCAGTAGACGGGGCCGCCCGCCACGATGCCCGCGCCCCGCTTGATGGTTTTCGAATACGCCACGTGCATTTGCGCGGCCATGAAGCCGCCCGAGGACAGGCCGGACACGGAAACGTCGTTGACGCTGACGTTGTACTTGGGAAGCACCACTGCGCTCGATGCAATCGGGGCAACCGAACATGCGAGCAGGCAGGCGTATAGACCCGCGATGGCGGGGGTGAGGCGAAGTTTCATGCTGTCTCCTGGTATTTTTTTTGGATTTAAACGCAGAAACGCGCAGCGGGTCGCGATATCGCATCGGCCCTCACGCCCCACCAAGGATATGCCTGACCAGGGGATTGTCAAGCGGCGCAGGCTTGTGCCGAACAGTCGGGTTCGGCTGCGAACCGCCTACATCCGCTGCACCAGCATCTCGGCCGCCCGCTCGCTCATCACCAGCACCAGCTTTAAACGCGCACGGGTCATGCCGACGAAGAGTTTACGGAACACCAGTTCGTCGATGTCCGCAAAATCGATCTCCGTGAAAATCAGCGCCGGCGCGGACTGGCCCTTGAAACGGTAGACCGATTCGGCCAGCAGGCCGCCCTCGCGGAACACGGGGTGGCCAAAAATATCGTACTGGCCCGTGAAGGATTTGAGCGTGTGGGCGTCGCCCAGGGTATCGAGGTTGAGGATGGCGGATTTTTCGCGGCCCCGGAACGACGCGATGGCAATGTCCTGGCGGCCAAAGCCGGCCGCCAGGCACAGGGTGATGGCGTGCTTGGTCTGGGCCAGCATGGCCTCGGTATCGCCGTCGGGATACACCAGCGCCTCGATGTCGGCGCCTTCAAAGGGGCTGGCCGCTTCGACCGGTTCGTGCAGGGCGCCGTGGTCGGCGATGGCGGCCAGCATGTCGACGATCTGACGGGGGCTGCGGTAGTTGGCGTTCGAATGCAGGGTCACCCAGCCCGGCAGGGGCACGGCTTCGCGGCCGTACAGGTTTTGCGTGGGGTCTTCCAGCCAGATGGCGCGGCCCGGTTCCTTGAGCATGCGCAGCAGAATATCTCGCCAGGCGATGGAAAAATCCTGGCCCTCGTCGACGATCAGCACGTCGTACTTCCAGGTCTCGGGCAGGTCCGCTTCGGCCAGCGCCGTTTCCATCTGCTCGAACACGTCGGCCGCGCCATAGTTCGGCGTTTCCCCGCGCGCGCGCAGGAAAGCGTCGCCCAGCATGTGGAAGGTGGCGACCCGTCCGCCCGCGGGCACCAGCCGTTCGATGTGATCGGCCAGTGGACGGTTGAAACAGACGTAGAGGGGGCGCAAGCCGGCCTCGAGCGCCGCCGTGTATTCCGCCAGCGCCAGCTGGGTCTTGCCGCTGCCGGCCGTGCCCGTCACCCGCAAACGGTATGGTTCGAACTCGAGCCGGCGCGCCCAGGTGGCCAGGCCGCCCGAGAGGCGCGTGACCATCTGCGCGGCGCAGCCGATCATGGCGCTGGGATCGGGTCGCAGGCGCAGGGTGTCGCCGAGAAAGCGCGCGACTTTTTCGGCATGCTCGGTGGGTGCGGCATCGGCCTCATCGACCGGCAACAGCTCGCGCACCATCAGAGCCAGGCGTTCCTTGCTGTTGGCATCGATGATGTGGCGCGGGTCGATGCCGGCCAGCCTGGGATCGCGCACCAAGTAGTCGGGGCAATACAGCAGGTAATCGATCGACAGCTCCGTCTCGCCGAAGCGGCGCTGCAGCACGTCGATGGTGCGCAGGATGTGGGTGTGGATGTTGCGCGGCCGGCCCCGGTAATTCTTGACGAGGCCGTCTGGCGTTTCGGTCAGAAAGCCCGCCTTCTGTTCGATCAGCAGCATGCGGCCGCTGGGCGCCAGAATCATAAAATCGATCTCGCCATAGGCCGAAAAGCCGTTGTCGGCATTGGTCCAGTGCACCCCGTGATAGATGCTGTAGGGCGTGTCCGCCAGGCTCGCTTCGAGCAGGGACAGGGTTTCAATCTCGCGCGCGGCAGCGCCGGTCACGGACATTTCGCGCCAGCCGGCGGGGTGGATATGCGCCATGGAAGCTCGGGTCGGCCTTGCGGCGCCGGGGGAGTCATAAAAGTCTATTTTATGCGCAGGAGCGGGGCGCACGGTGGGGATCGTGTGATTTTTATATCGGCGTTTGAAGCCAGCGGAAAACAGGTTCGGGCAAAAGTGCCAGGCCCCAGCTACCGATACCTTCAGGCAACCGCGCGGGCGATGATTGCAGGCACTTGTAGAATCAGAGGTCCAATTAAAACTTGAAAGCGCGCATGAGTACCACTGACTGGTTCCTGCTGATCGGCTGCCTGATGCTGGCGCGGGGACTGGCTGCGACCACGATTTCGCGCCTGCCCGTGACTTCGTCGATCGTATACCTGATCGTGGGGGTGGTGCTGGGGCCGATGGTGCTGAACGTGTTTCGCTTCGATCCCATCCACCATTCGCGGGTGATGGAGACCCTGACGGAAATTGCCGTGCTGATCTCGCTGTTTTCGGCGGGGGTCAAGATGCCGGTGCCGATCATTTTAACACGCTGGTCGCCGTCGATCCGGTTGGCGTGGCTGTCGATGTCGATCACGGTGGGCGTCGTCGCCGCGTTTTCCTATTACGTGCTGGGACTGCCGCTGGGGGCGGGCGTGTTGCTGGGGGCGATACTGGCGCCCACCGATCCGGTGCTGGCCACCGACGTGCAAGTGCGCCACGCGGGCGACCACGATACCCTGCGTTTCACGCTGACTTCCGAGGCGGGCATGAACGATGGCTCCGGCTTTCCGTTTGTGATGCTGGGCCTGGCCTTGCTGGGGGTGGGCGACATCGACCTGGGCGCCTACGGCTGGAAATGGGCGTTGCGCGATTTGCTATGGGCCACCGGCGCCGCCTTTGCCATCGGCGTCGCAGCGGGCGCGGCGCTGGGACGGCTGGGCTGGCTGCTGCGCAACAAGGAGCCCAAGCACGAGGTGCTCGACGATCTGGTGGGGCTCGGCTTGATCGGCGTGGTGTATGCGGTGAGCGAACTGGCCCATGCATGGGGCTTTCTCGCCGTGTTTTTTGCCGGCCTGGCCCTGCGCCAGACGGAACTGGTGCTGGCGGGGGCCCACAAGAATCGCCAGGGACTGTTGGTACCGGACGATCCAAAGGCCGACCCGGCCAATGACGAAACGCCCGATCCGGAAACGACGCCACTGACCGTCAGCGCCGAGGCGCTGGTGTTCAAGGAGCACCTGGAACGCCTGTCCGAACTGACCCTGGTGCTGCTGCTGGGCGGCATGCTGACGCGCTCGAGCTGGAATTGGCACACTTGGGGCACGGCCCTGTTCCTGTTCGTGGTGGCGCGGCCCCTCAGCGTGCTGCTGGGTTTGGCGGGAACGGGGCTGCCGACGCGCATCAAACTCATCATCGGCTGGTTCGGGGTGCGCGGCATCGGCTCCCTGTATTACCTGATGTATGCCATCAACCACGGCTTGCCCGAATCGTTGGCCACGCAATTGATTCAGATAACCGTGGTGGTGGTGGGCCTGTCCATCATCGTGCATGGCACCAGCGTGAAACCCTTGATGGACCGCTTCGGCAAGAAGTCCTCATCTGCCAAATCCTGATGGCGCCCGGCAAGGCTTTATACTCGCGCTTATTGCGTTTTTATTACACGTATTTACTGTACTCACTCACAGGATCTCCATGACGCGCCGCGCCCTCTTCCTTCTCCTTCCCCTCCTGTTGGCCGGGTGCGTGCAGGGCACGGCCAGTTACATGGCGGACGGCGCCGATCACGCCATTTCCCTGCGCGCCGAACAGGATTATTTCTGGAAGGACGCGGTGGCCCTGAAGCTGGTGGTGTCGAACCTGCCCGACTGCCAGCGCCAGTTTCCCATGACGACAGTCGACACCAATGCGGTCGAGGTGGAATTGTATGGCGCCGGCGAAGGCGTGTATTCGATGCGGGTGGGCGCTCAGGTGATGCGGGTGGACATGAACAGCTGCACCCGCTTGACGGAGCCGACTGCCCAGGAACTGGGCCAGCGCGTGGGCACCTTCCGCCTTGCCGCCGACAAGAAACTGGTGTTCGAGCAAGCGCCCGATGCACCGCAGCCGGCCGCGCCCGCGCCCGAACAGCGGGGCGCCACACCCGAGCCGGCGCCCTAGGCCGACAAGCCCTCCTGCGAGCCGGAGCGGCGCCGCAGTTGGATGGTGGCGGTCGGCTTGCCCACTTCTTCCAGCGCCCGTTCCATCAAGCTCGGCTCATTGCCGCGCTGAAGCGTCCACTGCGTGAAATATTCGTGCACCGTACGCCAAGGGGGAAACTCGGGCGGCATGCTGCGCCAAGCCACGCCCGTTTCGAGAAAATACAGCACGGCACAAAACACATCGTAGAGATCGTGCTTGCGCGGCCGCGTTTTTCGCCGCGCCGCCTCCAGCAGCGGACGGATGCGTTCAAAGTCTTCGCGGGAAATATCGCTCGGGTAGCCTGGCCTTGCCATCGTCGTCCCCCAAATACCGTTTGAGGGGTGGAAGTGGAACAGGTTCCCTAAAGAGCGAACAAAAGTGAACCCCTACTTTTGTTCGGGTTAGTCAGGGAAAAATCACTGGCGGAGCCAGATGATTTTTCGAGGGGGACGCAAACCCGAGTCTGATCTTGCGTCGCCTCGGGGGCGCGGGGGCGCTGGAGGCGAGCTTTTACTTCTTTAGTCGCGGGCGAGCGACAGGAACTCGGTGCGCAGGCCCAGGTTGGTGCGGAGGGCGCCGAGCATGGCGGAGGTGATGGTTTCTTCGCCGGGGGTGCGGATGCCGCGGCTTTCCATGCAGAGGTGGCGGCACTTGATGACGACGCCGACGGCTTTGGGTTCGAGCACGTCCATCAGGGCGTTGGCGATCTGAATCGTCAGGCGTTCCTGCACCTGCAGGCGCTTGGCGAAGCAGTCGACCAGGCGGGTCAGTTTGGAGAGGCCGACGATCTTGCCCTTGGGTAGATAGCCGACGGTGGCGCTGCCGAAAAATGGCGCCAGGTGGTGCTCGCAATGGCTGTAGACGGGGATGTTGCGCACGACGATCAACTCGTTGTATTGCTCGGCGCCGTCTTCAAAGGCTTTCAGCAAGGCGACCGGGTCCTGGCCGTAGCCGGAGGTCCAGTGTTTCCAGGCTTTGGCGACGCGCGCGGGGGTCTCGACCAGGCCCGGACGATCAGGATTCTCGCCCAGACTGGCCAGCAGGCGACGCCAGTCGTGTTCGGAAAAATGCTCGTGGTCAGACATGGTATACCTTCAAAAAATTCGATTTGCCGACAGTATATAGAAAATCAGGGCGGCGGCTTCCCGGGACGGGCCGTTTGACCCGCTCATGCATGCCAAAAAGCACCAAGAGTTTGCGCCAATCGGACTCGACCAGACCCCGGCTGGGCTAGCGTGAAGACATCCACGCCCACCGGGAGAGTCTCATGTTCAATAGCTCAGTTCTGGAAGTTGCCATCGGGCTCACGTTTTGTTACGCGACCCTGGCCTTGATCGTGAGCACCCTGCAGGAGGCGCTGGCCTCGGCCTTGCAATTGCGTGCGCGCACCTTGCTCGACGCGATCAAGACCATGTTGAACGATCCCCGTTTCAATGGCATGGCGCGCGCCCTGTACAGCCACGCCCTGATCAATCCCCACGACGACGGCCAGCTGGTCAACCAGCGCAGCTTAAAACACAAGCCGTCCTATATCGAACCCCTGCACTTCGCCATCGCCCTGATCGACAGCGTGCAACGCGTGCCCGGCCAGACCGATCAATTGGCCCACGACATCAACACCCTGCGCGATCCCCAGCTGCGGCGGGCTTTACAGGGGATTTATTTACGCGCGAATGGCGATTTCAAACTGTTTCAGGATGGCGTGGCCGGCTGGTTCGACAGCGCCATGGCGCGCGTTTCGGGCGAATACAAACGGCGCGCACTGCTGGTCAGCGTGCTGCTGTCGCTGCTGCTGACGATCCTGTTCAACATCGACAGCATTCACCTGTTCAAAACGCTGTGGCAACACCCGGCGCTGGCGGCCCAGATCACGGCCGTGCCCACCGCCGCCAACAAGGAAACCATCGATATGCTGTTCAGCTTGCCGATCGGCTGGGAGAAGTTTCCACCGGCATTCGATACGGCCTTCCTGCTGCAAGTGGCGGGCTGGATCATCACCACCTCGAGCGCCCTGTTCGGCGCGCCATTCTGGTTTTCCACTTTGCAGAGAATCATGCAGCTGCGCGGCACGGGCGCCAAACCGGAGGAAGTGCGGCCGCTGGCGAGAACGCGCCCCATGCGCCGCGCGTAAGCGCTCAGGCCGGCGCGGCGGGCGGCCGGTGCGAATCGACCAGGATGCTTGAAATGGAAATGTGCGGCACTTGCGGCGGCCACTCGTCGTCGGGGCCGAACCAGCGCGCCTCTTCGATTTCAGTGGGGTCGACCACGATCTCTCCGCCCACGTAATCGGCCGTGAAGGCGATCATCAGGGAGTGGGGAAACGGCCAGGACTGGCTGGCGAAATACTGGAGATTCGTCACCGTCAGTCCCACTTCCTCGAACACTTCGCGGTGCACGGCTTCCTCGATCGACTCGCCCGCCTCCAGAAAGCCGGCCAGGGGCACGTAGCGGGTGGTGGCGGCCTTGGCGTGCTTGGCCAGCAGCACTTGATTGCCCTTGCGAATCAAGACCATCATGGCTGGCGAGATGCGGGGATAGGCCAGATTGCCGCAGCGCGTGCATGTGAAGCAGCGCTCGCCGCTCGCCCGTTCCATCGGAAAACTGCAGGCGCCGCAGAAACGGTGGGTGCGGGCCCACTCGGCCAGCTGAAACGCGCGCCCGGCCAGGCCCAGCACTTCATCGTCCAGTTCGCCGAACAGGGAGCGCAGGCCGCGCCAGCCGAAGCCCCCTGTCGGCACGGCATCGACCTCCACCCAGCCGGCCTGCACGTAGCGTTCGCCCAGCAGGCCGACCGGCACCAGCTGGTGGGCGCCCAGTTCCAGCTGGCCCAGCGCTTCGGCGTCCGGCAGGGACAGATCGGCCTCGCGCACCAGCAGCTGACCTTTGTGAAACAGAAAGGTCAGCGGTTCTGCATCGTCGCGGGGCGCCATCAGGGGCGTGAAACTGGCGGGTGTCTGGAGCATGGCGGGCAGTCGGATTGGCAACCGGCCCATGATAAGGGCAAATGGAAACGTTTGCCCCACAACAGAGCGGGTCAGCCTCGCTACATGGCCAGCCTGGCGCGCACGAACACCATGTACGAGGATGGCTGGCTGCCGTAGACAGGGTCGAGCGCGGCGGGCGCGCCGTAGCGGCTGACCAGCGCGCCAGCGCCAAAGTTCACCTTATTGACGCGAAACAGTTCGCGCACAAAACCAACGCTGAGCTTGCGGATCCGGTAGCTGGCCGCGCCCCCGCCCCCATCGTGGTGGTCGAACAATTCGCCATTGTCGACCTGCTCGAGGCGGCCGAACACGGTGGTCTTACGGTCGATTTTGGTGGCCGATTCCAGCAGATAGCCGTTGCTGCCACTCTGCTCGACCGGGCCGCCGTCGTGGCGGTTACGGCCCCAGGCCATTGTCGACTGGGTCGGCAGTCCCGCGATGGCGTATTGGTAGCTGGCCGAGGCCGTGGTGCGGCGCACCGCCACGTTCGGCGACAGCGCCTCCGGACTGTCGAGCCGGCCATGGCTGATCTGCAGGGCGAGATCGGGTGTCGGGTTCCAAGACAGGCGGCCCGAGGCTGAATCGAGCTTGCGCGTTTCCACGTTCCAGCGAAACTGGTCCGGCTCGCGGCCGTTGAAGATCGACGCTTCCAGTTTAACGTTGCGCCATACATAGCCTCCCGTGAGCACGCCAAAACTGATGTGGGTGGAATCGAGCCAGTGGTGGGTCAGCGGCGCTTCCGGGTTGTCCATGCCCGAAGCACGGTGCATGAAGGCCGTGGGCCCCAGCGCGGGCTCGCCCGGCAGGCCGACGTAGCCAAACACGCTGCTGTCCTTACCGAGTTTGACACTGTAGCTGGCCGACAGTTCCATCAACAGATCGTGGGGATGCTGGCGGTCGACCAGGGGCGTGTGGCCGTCGGCGGTTTCTCCCGTCTGGAACAGCAGGGGGTAGCCCGCCTTGCCCATGGCCGGGTCGCCCGACACCATGGCGCGCACGCCCAGCGTGCCGGCGCCCAGCCGGCGCTGGCCCATGAACATCAGCATGCTTTCCGCAAAAGTCTGCTTGTCGCCGCGGGGGCCGCCCTGGTGGTCGTAAGCGGCGGTGACACTGCCGTGCCACATGGTCATCCAGACCGGTCCCATCGTGTGCAAGCCATCCATGGGCGAGCTGTCCGGCTGCCAGCTGGTGCCGGAGGCTTCGCGCGTCATGGCGTAGGGACCGTAGGCGCCCTGCATCATGGGGCGCGGGTCCTGCTGCGCCGGTTCGGCCAGCATGGCCGCGTGATCGTGTTGCTGGGCCATCGCGTTGGCGCAAGTCAGCGCGGCGGCGAGCGCCAGGATTTTAATGTGCATGAGATCGTTGAACGGCAGCGTAAAGACAAATTGTAGCGGATCAGTTTTCGTCGAGCAGGATCGTCTCGTCGCCTTCTCCCGCCACGCAACCAGCGGCAAGCGGGGTCCAACCACGATGCACCACCACCTGATGGCCGTTGTGACAAAGCTCAGTGCGCTCGCTGCCGGGCAAGCGCTGGCGCGTGAACTCTTCCAGGGTGGACGGCAGGCTGATGCTCAGCAGCCTGGCCGAGCGCTCGGCGGCCGGGTGGTCGCCCAGGTGCACGAAGGGAATGAAGGGCGCGGCCAGCATCATCCAGCGCGAGGGCACGGGCACCGGCGCGGGCGCGTAGGGCGCTTGCTGCAGCCAGGCCTGGGCCCGTTCCCGCAAATCGTCGCCATCGGCCAACTCGCCCCAGGCCGCCGCCATCAGTTCGGCGATCCACTGGTTGCAATTCTGGTAGTCGGTGCTGAAGGGATAGGCAGTGGCGCTGTAGCGGGCCGCCAGCAGGTGCAGGGCACGCGGCGTGTCCAGCGCGGCCTCGCGCAGCGAGATTGCTGCATCCTGCGGCAGGTGCACGATCGATACGTAGCCCAGCGCAGGATCGTCGATACCCATCGCAAAGCCCGCCATGCCCTGGTCGAAGATGCGGGGGCGCCCCTCGTCGCAGGCATAGTAGAGCTGGCGGGCGGACCAGGCACCATCCGCGGCACGCCAGGCCACGCCCGTGTGCGAGTAGCGAATGTTGAAGCGGGACAGGTCCAGGCCGGAGCGGCTGACCAGGGCGGCGCCTTCCCCCACCTTACCCTGCAATTCGCGCCGCACGATGCTTGCAAAGCGCAGCAATTTGTCTTGCTGGTCCGCCGTCAGCGGTTTCAGGCGATCACAAAAGGCGGGAGAAACGGAACCGGACTGGGCGCTCGCGGCGCCAGCCAGGCACAGCAAAGCGGCCGCTGCCGCCAGTCTCATCAAAGCGTGACCTTGCGGGCCGCCAGCTCCTTGTACACGTCGTCAGCCAGCACCAGGAAAAAGGCCTGGCGATTATCCTGGCGAGCAAACTCGAGGCCGTAGTCGCGGTTTTTCACCTGCACCTGCATACCCTTGTTCAATGCTTGCTGGTCGGCCACCGCCTGCGGCAAGTCCAGCACGATGCGCTGCCTGGCGTCCTCGCCCAGTTGCATGGCGATGCGGGCGCTGTTGGCGCGGCCCGGCGTGGGCGTCACCTCCAGGATCTGGTAGGTGCCATCGGCGCGGCGGTTGTTGCCGGTCGAACTGTTGCTGGAACCCTGGAGGGAATCGGACACGCTGCCGCTGGACGCCGAGCCGGCGCTGGAGGCGGACGAGGCGACGCTGTCGGCGTGGGCGGCTGGCGCGGCAAACACGGCGGCGCCGAGGGCGGCGGCCAGGACGGCGCGCAGGCGGGTATTAACAATCATACAAACTCCAGGTCGGATCACGGTAAAAGTACTAGGGCAATATAGCAGGGCAAACAGGGAATAGCGAAGTCCGCCTGTCCTCCCGTCAGCCGCGCGCCACAGTTCCCTGCAGCGCCAGCGGCACCCCGCGCGCCCAGCGGTTCGACGACAGGGAAAACGTCAGCGCCCGCACCTGATGAAACCAGCCGGCCGGCACGTACAGCATATCGCCCGGCTCGACGATGATCTCCACCAGAGACGCTTCGCGCGCCAGCGGGAACTTGTCGAAGTCCGGCGCCTCAGGATCTACCGGCGAAGCAAACAACAGGGGACTCGCTTCGCGCGCATACAGCAGCTCGCCGTGGTGGGGCGGCGCCAGAAAGATGCGCTTGCGGCCCCAGATCTGCGCAAAAATGTTGTCGTCGAAATCGCAGTGCAGCGGTGTGACGGTGCGCGCCGGACCGATCCAGAACCGGGGCGGGCCCATCTTGTCGAAATACGCGGGCCAATGGCACAGGCGGTTCAGTTCGCGCAAACCCAGGTTGCCGATATATGGCGGCAATGCCGTGGCGTCACGCTCGACCAGATCGAGATACTGCCCCATCGTCATGTCCGCCATGGCGCGGTCCGGCGCAAACGCCGTGTTGACATAATCCCCCACCCGCGCCCGCACGGGCAGCGCACTGTAGCGCTCGCGCAAGATCTCAGGCGGGAAGGCGGTGAGCGGCCAGCGCCCGACTACACCGTCGATGAGGAAAGGCATGCCGGCCATGGCGTGCTTTCGAAACGCGGCCGCATCGAGGCGTGGGTAGCGCGGCACTTGCGTAAACGGCGGCAACTGCGCCGCGTGCTGGCGGATGGCCGCACGCATGGTGTCGATGGATTCCACCGAGCGGATCGCTGCATCGCGGGCAAGCCGGTCGTCTTCCCGGGCCTCGAGGGAGCGTAGGGGCGGCAAGCGCGATGACGTGAGCGCAGCATCGTCAGGTGGCGGTGAAGCAGGAATATTCATGGGGCAAAGAAAAACGGCGCGGCGCTAGCGTGCCCGAAGCAGTGCTTGCTGCAGCAAGCGCAAGCGGGATGTTATACGCGCTTCGATGTTCTCGAGAAAGCGTGAGGGCCTGATCATTTCCGTCACAAGCCTGTCGAAGTCGCGTTCGATGATGTTGATTATTACACCGAGTGTCGTGTCACTGGCCACCCGCTGCATGTCGAGGCCCAACAAATAGACACCGGCGCCGTCCTGATCGTAGTCGCCTGCTTCGATGACGCCATCCACCTCGTAGACGCGATCGACATTTCCCGCGTTGGCGTAACTGTCCATTATGAACGCGAGATCAAGCGCATCTTTGGGATCGTCCCTACCGCGGTCCGACCACGCAACCAGCTTCAAGATGGCCAATCCTGCGACGGACACCACTTTTTGCTCAAACCCGGCGGCAAATTCCACCCACTCCGCAGCGGCCAACACATCCTCGTAGCCGGCCACATTCATGATTGTTTTCAGCTCCGGAGGCCAGGCAATTTCATCGCTCCCCTTGGTGATGGCGCCGAACGGGACCAGGTCCAGCGGAAAGGCGTGAGCACCCTCGTCATCAAGATAGTAAAGCCGCTGTTTTGCTCGTCCAGCATCTTTGAACATGCCGGTCGCCAGCAGCGTAGCGCGCAGGGCTTCGAACTGTTCCCAATCCTTCACGGCCACGGCGAAGTCCACATCGTGGGTTGCACGCCGCACCGCCAGTCCGAACACATGGGTCAACAATACATCTCTTGCAGTGGCGCCCACCAGCATGTGATCGATTTGCACGGCGTCTGCCGCATTTGCCACTGCGCGCAGTATTTCTACCGTGGTGGGATCGAGAGGACGATCAGCCAGGATGGTTCGCACTTGCAAGCACCTTCTCCCTTATGAGATTGGCAGTGTCCCGAGTTCTCGGATCGAGCAGCGCCAGCAGATCGGAATAGACCAGCAAGGGCGGCGCAAGTTCCGGGGCCGATTCGAGCGCCGGATCCCAAAATTTTTCGAGAATTTCGATCGGGCCACTCGGATCGGGCTGCCACCGGAATTGCTTTGCGAGCATGGTAATTGTTTTGGCCATCCGCTCCGGATCGACGTACAGGGTTTGGGTCGCTGGCTTTAAATGCTTGACCATCGCTGCCGCCCCCACTTCCGATCCCCACACGGCATGGAAATCGACAAGGTTTATTTCACGCCACCAATAGGAATCCGGCGCGCTGAAACGTCGGCCGTGTAGCTTGCTGCGCAAAGTGGTGGGATAATTGGCGACCCATTCTTCGATCAGCCGCTCCGCTTCGAGCAGGCTGCGCCCATGCTGGGAGCTGGCGAGCAGATAGCCACGCTGTTCCAGGTCACCCATTACATTGTAGGCAGTTCCCAGCGACACCTTGGACAATGTCGCAACGTCCTTGAAGGTCGCGTTGACCAGTTCCGGCTTCGACAGTAATGCAAATACCACGCGCAGCGCGGCCTGGCTGGTGAGGCCTTTCGGAGGCTTGGCGGGCACCCGACGCTTGGCATTCTTTTCCGCCCCCGTGAAAACCAGCAGCCCGGGCGCGCGCAGGTAGGCGTTGCCCTGGGTATCAATGAACTGCAGCCCTACGTGTCGGCAATGGGCCGCCAGCTCCTGGCTGAGATAGGCGGTGGCAAGCATCACGAGCCCGTCAAACTGGCCCAGCCGCAAACTGATCTGGTCCAATTGCGCTTTACGGTCGATGTATGTTTTGCACTCGACAAGGTAGCGATAGCTCCGGTGGTCGAAAGCGAGATCGACCGCAGCGTCAGTCCGATGCCTGGACGCGGATGTGTCGGAAAGTTGGACCACGCTTGCTTCGATATCGGTCACTTCGCGCAGGGCATCGAGCGCGGCTGACAGCAACTTCTGTCCCTCTTCCTGCATGCCGGTCGCGCCTTGGGGCTTTTTCATTCAATTTTCCTCGATTTTCACGCTCCGTGAATATAGCAATATTATGAAAATATCGCGATGTTTTCAATATTTTTTAATTTTCACGTCCCGTGAAAACGACGATAAATTGAATGTCGGGACCTCGCAACGCCACCCCATGCAAATAAAAAGCCCGCGCTCTTTACAGAACGCGGGCTCATCAACTCAGCTTGGGACGACTTAAAACGGGATATCGTCGTCCATGTCCGAGAAATTCGGCGCCGGCTTCGGCTGCGGACGGGCGGCCGGTGCTGGCGGGGCCTGGCGCTGCGGCTGGGGGCGGCTTGGGGGGGCGCTGTCGTAGCCGCCGTCGTCCATGCCGCTGTCGCCGCCCATGCCCTGGCGGCCGCCCAGCATCTGCATGTTTTCAGCGATGATGTCGGTAGCGTACTTTTCGACGCCGTCCTTGTCCGTGTACTTACGGGTTTGCAGGCGGCCTTCGACGTAGACGGAGGAGCCCTTTTTGAGGTACTGGCCGACGATTTCGGCGAGGCGGCCAAAGAACGAGATGCGGTGCCACTCGGTCTGCTCTTTCTGCTCGCCCGTGTTGCGGTCCTTCGACTTGTAGGACGTGGCCACGGCAATGTTGGCGATGGCGTCGCCGCTGGGCATGTAGCGGATTTCGGGGTCGCGGCCGAGGTTGCCGACGATGATGACTTTGTTAACTGAGGCCATGATTGCTCCAATTGATGATGTGAACCCTGACACTGCGTGTGTCCAACCGCCAGGGAGTAAGCGCCCGAAGGCAGCACGTATTATATCGTCCGGCGTGAGCAAAACAGCAGCAAAATTGGGGCGTTTTACACCGTTTTGCACTAGCTCCAATGGCTCGCATTTATTTTGCGTTTCTAGCTTGTTTGCCATTGGAAACCCGGCTTTTCGTCCCATTTGCCATCGTAATCATTCTAGCGACGCATTCCTGACTGACCCGGTCTTGTGGCCGGGTCGCGGCGTTGTCGGCCTGCATCGGTATGACGCTGTGCAACAAAAAACGCTATAGTGATACGTTCTCTTTTTGGCCCGTCCGCGTCCGTTTCCGCAGTGTCGCCGGCCTTGCACCTCACCCTGAAAGCCAGCCGATTTAATGGAAGAAATTCGTATCCGTGGTGCGCGCACGCACAACCTGAAGAACATCAACCTCGACCTGCCGCGCAACAAGCTCATCGTGATCACCGGCCTGTCCGGCTCGGGCAAGTCCTCGCTCGCCTTCGACACCCTGTACGCGGAAGGCCAGCGCCGCTACGTCGAGTCGCTGTCGGCCTATGCGCGCCAGTTCCTGCAGCTGATGGAAAAGCCGGACGTCGACCTGATCGAGGGCCTGTCGCCCGCCATTTCCATCGAGCAGAAGGCGACTTCCCACAATCCCCGTTCGACCGTCGGCACCGTCACCGAGATCCACGATTACCTGCGATTACTGTACGCGCGGGTCGGCACGCCCTACTGCCCCGACCACCACGAGCACCCGCTGGCGGCCCAGACCGTGTCGCAAATGGTTGATGCCG
>JACXTT010002080.1_pt1 | contig 32076 bp, 29 predicted proteins | sample 9270951 | NCBI WGS metagenome assembly JACXTT01 (sample SAMN15532306, study PRJNA645909) | rock metagenome | isolation source: weathered quartz diorite | place: Puerto Rico | collected 2017-06-21
GTAGAACAGCTTCTCCTGGCGGGGCGGTTGCTGTCCCATCATGGCCATCCCTCCGTGGATGGCCCACGATACCATAATCCCGACAAGGAATCAATCGATTTGAGCAACAGCCCGTAAAGATTTGACCCCTCGGCCCTAGACTCCGTCGTAAGACGACCCTGGAAAAGTAGCCTATCCCCTTTTCTGGCCCAGTCCTCCCCGACTCGTGTCACTTCTTCCCAGGGTTCCGCGCCCGTATCCGATAGCGCGGTTGATGCTCGGAAACGGAAGACGCGCCGGCGGACTTCTTGTTCAGGTCCACGACGCGGCCGCCTTTCCATACATAGAACGGCGTACCGCTTTGCGCGGCTAACCGCCTGGCTTGGGCCGCGGCCCGCTTGAGGGCCGGTTCGACCTTCGCGAGATCTGCGTCGCGCGCCACCACTCGCTTCGCGGACTTCGTGGTCATGGCTTCGCTCCTTGTTCAAGAATCACTGACTGCTGACCTGAGTTGTCGTAACGCACCCACGCATCCACCAAATGCTTATAGGTCTCGTTAAAATTCCGCCATCCGCTCGCAAACCGTCTGCGAATCACCGGTTCAGCCACGCTGTGTCCACCTTGCGCAACGCGCGCTGCCACGCGAGCGACAGCAAGTTCGACGTCGACCAAACTCAGGTAGACGAGTTTCACGTGATACCCTTGTTCTTGCCACTGCGGGATGAGTCGCACATACACCAGTCCGCTCAACGTCGTCTCAAAGGCAAAATTCTCACCGCGTCGAACATGGGCCTTCATCTCCGACAACATGATCCGCCCTGCCCGAACCTCCGCGCCACTGGGGACAAACGGCGATAGCCCGGCTGCAATCAAATCTGCGTTCACGAAGACCGGGCAACCCGCCTCATTCGGAAGAAACTGCGACGCGAACGTCGTCTTCCCTGCTCCATTGGGACCGGCAATGATGACGATTTTCTTTTCACCAATCACACTGTCTCCAACCCAACCACAACTCAGGGCCTATTATGCTTCTCTCCCAAGTCATCAGCGATTTCTTTGAACTGCTCTAACGCCGCTTCGAGGTCTTCCACGATCTCCTGTGCGATTACTCCGGGTTCGGGGAGGTTGTCGGAGTCTTCCAGGCTTTCGTCGCGGAGCCAGAAGATGTCGAGGCTGGCTTTGTCGCGGGCGATGAGTTCGTCGTAGTTGTAAGCGCGCCAGCGGCCGGTGGGGGTTTTGTCGGCCCAAGTGGGTTTGCGGGTGTAGCGGTTCTTGGGGTTGTAGAGCGTGACAAACTCGTCGAGGTCCGAGCGCTTGAGGGAATTGGTCTTGAGGGTGAAGTGCCTGTTCGTGCGCAGGTCGTAGATCCAGAGCTTTTTGGTCCACGGCGTTTCGGATGCGGGCTTGCGGTCGAAGAACAGCACGTTCGCCTTCACGCCCTGCGCGTAGAACAGGCCAGTGGGCAAGCGCAATAAGGTGTGCACATCGCACTCGTGCAGCAGCTTGCGGCGAATCGTCTCCCCGGCCCCGCCTTCGAACAGCACATTGTCTGGCACCACGATCGCGGCGCGGCCGTTGATCGCGAGCAGGGATTTGACGTGCTGGAGGAAGTTGAGCTGCTTGTTCGAAGTAGTGGCCCAGAAATCGTCGCGCTCGTAACTCTCCCGCTCGGTCGAAACCTCCCCCTCTTGGCCCACCACCGTGAAACTGCTCTTCTTACCGAACGGCGGATTGGTGAGCACGATCTCGAAGTGCTCGCTCGGCTGGGCGATGAGCGAGTCCTTCACCTCGATCGGCTCCCACTCCTGACTGCCGATCCCGTGCAACAGCAGATTCATGGCACACAACCGCCCCACCCCCTGTACTAGATCCACGCCCTTGAACGTCCCCTCCTTAAGCCGCTTCTTCTCCGGGTTCGTCATGTGGGGATTGTGTTTGACGAGATAGTCGTGGCCTGCGAGCAGAAACCCGCCGGTGCCACAGGCCGGGTCGCAGATCTTCTCACCCGGCTTGGGCGCGATGACGTCCACGATGGCTTGAATCAACGGCCGAGGGGTGAAGTACTGCCCCGCTCCGCCTTTGACATCCTGAGCATTCTTCTGGAGCAGTCCCTCGTACGCATCGCCCTTCACATCCGCGCTCATGGCGGACCAATTTTCTTTGTCGATGAGGTCTTTGATAAGCCGCTCCAGCCGCGCCGGGGTCTGGAACTTATTCTGCGACTTGGCGAAGATCAGCCCCAGCAGGCCCTTTTCCTTCCCAAGCTGTTCGAGCAAGTGCCGGTAGTGGTCGAACAGCGCGTCGCCGTCTTTCTTCAGCAGACTCTGCCAGTTGTACTTCTCCGGAACCGGGCTCTTCTGACTGTACGGCGGCCGCGCGCGCTCATCGGCCATCTTAAGAAACAACAAATACGTCAACTGCTCGACGTAGTCGCCATAACTCATCCCGTCGTCGAGCAGGACGTTGCAGTAGTTCCAGAGTTTCTGGACGATCGCAGCAGACGTCACGATTACCCTCTTTCTTACCCTCTTTTAAGGGTAGTACCCTTTTTCCGCCAGACCGCGCCGGGACCACGGCCTAGACATTCGACATGGCCCGCCTTCTGAAGGTCTCGAAGCACGCGCCGCACCATGTCGCGGCTCACGCCCGGACACGCGCGTTCGAGATCCGACAGCGTGAACGCCCCGGACATGGCATTGACGGCTGATTCGATACGCTCGGTCTTGGAGCCGCGAGGACTCTTCGTCTGCCCCACGCGTTCTTCAAACTCGCGGTACGCGGTCTTGAGAATGAACAGCACGTAATTCACGTACGGCCACGGGTCGTTCCGCCCCTCATGCCAGCGCTGAGAACTCTGCTCCAGCGTCTCGTAGTAGCGCTCCTTGTTCTGCTCGATAAGCCGCTCAAGGCTGGTGTACCGCCCCACGTCGTAACCCAAGTGATAACACTGGAGCAGGAGCAGCAACCGCGAGACCCGTCCGTTGCCGTCGCGAAAGGGATGGATACACAACAAATCCAAATTGAACGCGGCGAGCGCGATCAGCGGATGGATCCACCGTTCCTCCGCGCTGCGATCCCACAGGGAAATCAGCTCCCGCGTGGCCTCCCCGACCCGAGCGGCCTCAACGGTCTTAAAACGCACGCGTTCGCGACCGTCGGGATAGCGCTCGATGATGTCGCTGTTGATGGTCTTGTAGCGGCCCGCATCCCCGATCTCGCCGCGCGCCAGCCGGTGCAGTTCCAGTATCGTTGCCTCAGAAACAGGCAGCCGCGCCCCCTGCTCGTGCACGAAGGTCAACGCGTTGCGATACCCTCGCACCTCTTCTTCATTGCGGTCGCGCAATCGCGGCCGCCCGAATACCAGCGTGCCGATACGCGCCCGGTCCACCTCCACCCCTTCGATGCGGTTGGACGACACCGCGCTCTCGATCAACGCGTGCTCGCGCAAGACGCGCAACCGCTGCGGCGACTGCTTGGTAAACAGCGCCTGCTTGCCCCGCGCTTCGCCCACGTCGGCGAGATACCAGGCCGTGGTCGCGGGAACCGTTTCGGGTTTTGCGGCGAATTGGCGAAGCGTCAGCATCGGATCAGCGGCAACTGGCTAAAGTCAACAAAGTCAAGTCAGACCCCGAGCCCTTCCCCTTTGTCGATGAGATCTTTGATAAGCCGCTCCAGCCGCGCCGGGGTCTGGATCTTGTTCTGTGACTTGGCGAAGATCAGGCCGAGCAGGCCCTTTTCCTTGCCGAGCATTTCCAAGAGATGCCGATAGTGATCGAACAGCGCGTCGCCGTCCTTCTTAAGCAGGCTCTGCCAGTTGTACTTCTCTGGAACCGGGCTCTTCTGGTTGTGCGGCGACCGCGTGCGCTCGTCGGCCATCTTGAGGAACAGCAAATACGTCAACTGTTCGACGTAGTCGCCATAACTCATCCCATCGTCGCGCAGGACGTTGCAGTAGTTCCAGAGCTTTTGGACGATTTGGGGTAGATCGTTTGCCATCACACTTCTCTTCACAATCTTTTACAGCGGAGTACTCAGCAACTTTTGGACGGAGCCACAATCCATTTTTCCCTGTCGCATTTCCGCTTTCAACTGATCACGTACTACCCCAAACTCCTTTCCCGCAAATTGAGCACGAAACCTTTGAAGCACATCTGCTACAGATTGGCCGCATTGTGCAACATCGGATGCAGATATGTAGTTGAGCCCTGCAATGTGTGGCTTAGCCAATTCATCTAGTTTTCTATCCGAAGAGACAACTACCGGCTGTATCGGAACGTCGTTCAGTTCTGGACGCTGCGCTTTTAACCACTCAACGTGGCCCTTCGCCTGTTGAACGTGCTTCTTCGAAAGCTGCGTCGTCGCCTTTGCCTCAAATGTGTAGCACCGATCATCAAAAATCCACACGACGTCAGGCGCGCCTTCCGCCGTAGAGCGAATTGCCTCGGCACCTAAACACTTCCCCAGGCGTTCTAGGCCAATGTGAAACCTCGTGGGGTCGGCTGTTTGTGACAAACCTGTCATCATCTCGTCCAGCTTCTTCTTGAACGCGGGTCCTTGCCAACCCAAATTCGTAAGCTGGTTCCAAATTGCTTCTGCTTGTACATCCGGCGCGCCAGTTTTCAGTGGCAGTGCTGCATCCTTGCGACGCAGCCTAAGGAGCTTGTCAAGAAAACCCGCATTGATACCGATCGCTTTTGCTCGCTTGAGGCAGTCGATTTCGCCATCCGGATTTTCCGCTCTCTGCGCAGCAACTGAGGCGAGAAACAGCCACCATGCTCGGTAGCCCGCGAGCTCCGGCTTATTTATTGCGTCGGCCGCTCGTCGAGCGACCTCGTATGCACCGGAATAGTCGTCACCCCACATTGCTCGGAGGTAAAGAACTTCGGCTTTACCGCTCTCTTCATCACCGAGGTCCTCGACCGTTTGATCGGGAATGTCCATCTCCGCAATACTCTCATTGGCCCCCTTTCGATACTCTTCGTCTGTGAGCAGACCCACGATCATTTCCGTCAGCGCATTAGAGTCCTCACCCGAGACATCCCCTTGTTCTCGGCCCCACGAAAGCTCGCGTTGTATCTCTCCAGGAAGAGTTTTCGAAAACACGGGCGGCGTGATGCAATCAACTAATGACTGCCCGAGAAGAATGATAACAGCGAAGTCGGTTGCATCGCGCGTGCACCGTCCCATACCCTGAATCAACCTCGTTCGCTCGCGGCGACGTAGCAATGGGCCGAGCTTCCAGTGCTCACGAAGGTGGCGCTCCAAGGCGCCAATCGCCCCTGGACTTTCGGCTATTACGAGTAGACGGCAGTCATCCCCGGGAAGATCCAGACCATCATAGCGACCGGCTAAAGACAACACCGCGCTTTCCGATTTGGTGAAAGGATCGAGACTGTTCTCGATATCCCGAACGCCGAGTTTGGTCGGTAGTGGTTTCATGCCCCTAGCGATTGCGTCGAACGTGCGGCCCGCTATTGGGAAAGACGGCGCAAGAATTAGTGCACGATGAGTCCCCATTCCGTTCCATATTGAGGAAACCACTGCAGGACACTCACCCTCTTCGAAGTAGAGGCTCGGCATGAAGATGTAGCGGCGCCCCCATTGCGCATGCTTGACGCGAATGGTTTCTATGGCCGTAATCCCATAGCCGCGGAGCAGATCGCCCTCCCCGCCGAGGGTCGCAGACATATATATCCGCTGTTTTGTCTCATTGAATGGCTCGTGAGTATGCGTCGGCGGTGAAATCGGTCGTATGACAATCTCGCGTCCGGATACGAAAAACAAACATGCGTTGAGGTTGTTTCGGATAAGAGTCCACGGGAAGTGAATACTCAGCTCTTCGGCTTTATCAAGCGCCGCGGTAATATTCGCAAGGACATCTGCACGCGCATGGACATCTGCCAACTCAACCGATGCATACTCGGTCTCATCGGTAATCACGCGATACTGTGACTCGGACAATGAAGGACGCAAATTGGCCAATACTTCTTGATAGACGTCATTGTGTTCTTCCGCGTCGATCCTCACTGTCCACATCGAGGCAACATAGTGCTCGCCACCATGAGCATCATCGAAGACTAATACGCTCGAAGCCTGCACTACTGGATTGACGTTAAACAGATTCGAAAACGTGGTTACGCCAATCGCTCGACCCGTCGTATAGCGCCCCACTTCGCCAGCATCACGAGTTTCCCTCGTGCCGATAACATTCGCGCAATCTATACCGAGATTACTTGCTTCGCGCAGCACCTGCATCGCCAACTGATTTGTGAGTGTAAGGTATGCAACTCTCTCCCCCGTTTGACGCCTACGCCATTCGGCGATGAGGAGCCCTACGGTCGTCTTTCCAGTGCCAGTGGGCAATTCGCATGCAATGTCGGTTTTGTCCTTCAATTTCATGTAATCACGGAGAGCATCAGTCTGAGGACCGCGCAAGTAACCGTGCGATTTGGCACGATTAGGGATTTTGGCGAACAATTCCTCGGGTGTTTCGTACGGTTGAGCGGCTCTGGGTTTGCGAAACTCCGGCCTTTTCCTTCTCATGATTCTTTCCTCACCTGACTTGCGACATTCATTTCGCTGCCGGGCAATTGCTTTACTAACAACCCCGCAAACGCCTTCGTGAGAGCGGCCTGCCGAAACCGTTCGGCGCGCTGGAGGTTGGCATCCACCCGGCCCTCGGTTTCTCGCAGGAAAGAGAGGCGGCGATCGACTTCGGCGACGATGTGTCGCTGCTCCGCTACCGGCGGAAGCGGGAAAGAAATTTGTCTCACGCGCTCCTTATTCAAGGCTGGTTGATTCCCGCCCGATCCGCGACGCCGGGTGTCTTCGTATTCCTTTTCCAAGAAGCTGTAGACATACTCAGGTAAGACATCCGTCTCCGAAACACGTATTGCCGCTGAGTTCTGATTGTTGCAGGCCTCAATATCCAGAATTGCCGCCTGGCCCCTTGTCTTGCCCTCTCCAATCATTCCAAGTAACACTGTACCCACTGGATGCACATTAGTTGATGAGTTCTCAAGACCTTCGGCACTGATCGATTCATTCGTCGACTTGATTCGACAGAAAGCAACCTCGCCGCTACTAATCCACGGCACTCCACCGTCCCAATACTCGGGCCTGGCGCGGCTTGGAGTGGCACCAACGTAGACGTCGAATACTTGCCCTATAAGCGCCCACACCCACCCCTCAGGCAATTCGGGCAAGGCGGTGGTGTCGGGCACGGTGAGTTCTTTGTATTTACCCTTGCCTTTCCACCAGCTGCGGCGGGTTTCGAGGATACGCTCCAAGAACTTCCTCGCGGGCTCCGTACCGGGGTGTTGTTTGCGCCACTCTTCGGTGAGCTTACCTTCGACGGCGGCTTTGAGGACGGCGGCTTTGTAGCGCTTGAGATTTGCCTTGACGCGCTTCAGGTTGGCCACGGCTTCGTCGAGGCGGGAGAACTGCTTTTCGATTTCCGCTACGATGCGTTCCTGTTGTGGTCGTGGCGGTTTCACAAATGGAACGGACCGGGCAAGTGTCTTGGACGACACGCTCGCTTGATTCACGTGCTTCACACAGTTGTGAAGGAAGTAGCCCGCCATCCATAAGTAGTGGAGTTGGTACGCCGCAAACTTAGGAGCCATGTCGTCTGAGAAGACGATGCGGGTCATATGATTCGAAAAGCCCCAGTCCCCTGGGGCAGCCACAACTGAGGTCTTGCCTATCAATTCAGGACTATTTGTATTGTTAAAGAGAACATCCCCTGCGTGTAGGCGTTTCGCATCCGAGCTAGAGGCAACATACTTGATAGTTTCGAGGTCAAGCCTGCCCAAGCGATCGATGTTATATGGCCGGATGTGCGGGATTCCTTTGCCTTTCTTATTGTGCTTCCCGCTTGCGAATCCTGGCTGAATTTCCAGAGCGTAGTCCCCGACGTATCCGGCCTCCCAAGAATCAGGTAGATCCTTTAGAGAGATCGGGTAATGCACCCCCGTTCGGAGTGCACTCATGCGGCCAACGTCGTGTTCAGTTCTTCAAGCATCCGACCGAGGGTATCACCGAACAGTTGATGCACCCTCCCCAGCCCACCCTCCTGCGCGAACGGCGCATAGTCGAAATCACTCGTCTCAATAGAAAGATTCCCCGCCACGTGATCGCGAATCATTTCCAACCAGCGCATCTGTTCTTGGGTGAACCGCTTCCCTCCCCGCTCCTGTGTCGCCAGCCACGCCTTGAAGTTCGCATACACGCGCTCGGGAAACGGGACCAATTCATTTTCCTGGTGCGTCGCGAACCGAACCAATGACACCAGGTCTGTGAGAATGCGCTTGGTGCTCGCGCCTTTGACCTTGGACTTCTCCAGCGCCGCATACGCCTGCCAGAGCTGCGATTCGTTCCACAGGTACGGCGGCTTCTCGATCGCATCCGCGAGTTCTTTGACGTCTTCGAACCTGAGCCGCTGTTTGTACGGCCGACTGTAGAGAATTTGCAGCGCGGTGATTTCGTCCTTGTGGTCTTTGATGAATTGCTCGAACGACTCCACGACTTTCTTGGCGCGGTCCAGCGCCGCGGCCGAGAACCCGGCTTCGATCACTTTGTCCTGGCTCACATGGTCGATGGTGATTTCGTTGCGCTGTTTGATTTCGATCAGGAGTTCGCGGAGTTTGGGATCGTGCAGGGGCTTGACCGCCTCGATCCGCGCTTGCAGCGCTGCCCCCTCACCCCCGCCCTCACCCCCGCCCTCTCCCCCGGCGGGAGAGGGTGTGAAATTATCGGGATTGACCGCGTCGATCAGTCGGCGGCTCAGGTCTTTGAGCGTGAGGCCGCCGCTGGTTTTGATGAGGCGCTTTTTGTCTTCTTGGCCGATGCGGTGTTCCATGCGCACGAGACGCGCGGCGATGGAGGTGAGCACGTCTTCTTCGGTGTTGCCGAAGGCCACGGCCTGAAGGAGCTTGTCGAACGCCACGCTGGGCTTCTTTTCCATGGGTCGGGCGTCGGTCTTGTCCTGCTCGCACACCCCGACCGCGTCCACGATCACGAAGTGATCTTTGGTCGTGGCATCGGGCGTGACTCCCTTCAACTCGTCGGGCTTGATGACGCGCACGCCGCGGCCTTTCATCTGCTCGAAGAAGCTGCGCGATTTGACCGCGCGCATGAACATCACGATTTCGACTGGTTTGATGTCGGTCCCGGTGGCGATCATGTCCACAGTCACGGCGATGCGGGGATGATAGCTATTTCGAAATGACCGGATGAGGTTCTGGGGCGTCTCGCCCGTGGTGCGGTACGTGATCTTTTGGGCGAACTCGTTGCCCTTGGCAAATTCCTGGCGCACGATCTGCACGATCTCTTCGGCGTGGGCGTCGTCCTTGGCAAAAATGAGGGTCTTGGGAACCTCGGTGCGGCCGGGGAAGATCTCGGTGAACAATTTGTCGCGAAACGCGCGGACAACGGTGCGGATCTGGTCCGGCGCGACCACGGCGCGGTCGAGCTGGTTGGGGTCGTAGGCGAAGTCGTCCTCCAGCTCCTCCCAGCGCGTCTTGCGGGTCTCGCGCTCGCGCTTTTCCACGTAAAAGCCCGCCTCCACCCTGGACCCGGCCTCGGTGATGGCGGTGCGGATGCGATAGACGTCGTAGTTGACGTTCACGCCGTCGGCCACGGCCTGTTCGTGGCCATACTCCATCACCAGGTTTTGCTGGAAGAAGCCGAAGGTCTGCTTGCTGGGCGTGGCGGTGAGGCCGATGAGGTAGGCGTCGAAATACTCCAGCACCTGCGCCCAGAGGTTGTAGATGGAGCGGTGGCATTCGTCGGTCACGATGATGTCGAACGTTTCGATGGGAATTGCGGGATTGTATTCGATGGGCTCGATCGGGCTGCGCAGGACGCCGCCATACTGCGTTGCGCCGCTCGCTCCGCTGCTCATTAACTGACCTGTTAACTCCGCTGCTCGCTCCCGCCGCGCCTTGTCTGGCGCCGCCCTGCTGTGCCCGATGCCTTGGTAGAGCGACTCCAACCCGGCAACCGACATCTCTTCGTCTTCCTCAGCCAGGTCGCGGCCCTTGAGCATGGAGTACATGCGCTGGATGGTACTGATGCAGACCCGTGCGGTGGTGTCGAGCGTGTTGCCCGCGAGGCGCTGGACAATGTACTCCTCGGTGAATTTGAAGTTGTTGTAGGGCGAGACGTACTGCTGAAACTCCTTGAGGGTCTGGTCGCCGAGGTTGCCTCGGTCCACCAGGAACAGGACACGCCGCGCGCCCGCGAACTTGATGAGCCGGTAGATGAACGTGATGGCGGTGAAGGTCTTGCCCGAGCCCGTAGCCATTTGAATGAGGGCACGCGGGCGGTTCTCGGCCAGGGAGCGTTCGAGGTTCTTGATGGCTTGGATTTGCGCGCGCCAGAGGCCCTTCTCTTCAAGGGACGGCATGTGTTGCATCAGGGCCAGGAAGGTACTGGGAGCGTCCTCGCTCTTGCGAAACTTCTCCGCCGCAAGGCTTTCTCGCCCCGTGTGCGGCGCGTCGAGCCACTTGGCGAGCATTTCCGGTCGATGGAACGCAAAGACCTGGCGCGAACGCGGAGATGGATCCAAGCCGTTGGTGAACCGCGTTTCGACACCAGTGGATTGATACGAGAACGGAAGCGGGCGGTGCCACGCTGGGAGCGCGTCCGGCAAGCCGGAGGTGTACTTAGCCGACTGCACTTCAACCCCGGTGAGTGTGGTGCCCTCGGGCTTGGCCTCAATCACCCCGGCTGCTTTTCCGCCCACGTAAAACAGGTAATCGGCCTCCCCGTGCCCGCTCTTCAATGGGAACTCGCGAATCGCGACGCCATGGTGAGCCACGATATTGGCGTCGTCCGGGTTACAGACGATCCACCCGGCTTGGGTCAGCAGGCGGTCGATCTCTTCTCGTGCCTGGTCCTCGGGCGTGGTCACCGTGCTAATGATCCGGGCGGAACGGTGTTGTTGGAGAGGCTTTCAGGCAATGCCTGGGCCCCCTGCGCAAAGATAGAGGCCCAGCTTAGTCCTTTACGGGCTCAGGGGTCAAGGCACCTTTTCCGCGGGTAGGTCTGTGTGGTCTGAGTGTACGACCGCTTGATCGACTCGGCCCCGCGCCGCCGTTGCTCGCACGCTCGGATCAAGGGCGCGGTCGTGCACTCGTGGGTACACCGGGCGTTGACCACGGTTTCTTAGTTAGACTATAATTGTGACCAACATCGGAGGCCAGATATGCGAAAAACGTATCCGCTTGCAGAAGCGAAGAAACACCTCTCGTCGCTCGTGAGGGAGGCGGAAGAGCGATACGACCGAATCGTGATTACCCGGAACGGGGTCGAGACCGCCGTCCTGATGAGCGCCGAGGAATACGCGGGATTGATCGAAACCCTGGACCTCCTGGCCCACCCGAGCGAGCGACGGGCGATTGCCCGCGCCAAGGGTCAAGTGCGCCGCGGCCAGACCGTGTCTCTGAACGAGTTCACCAAGAAGATCGCCCGCGCGCGGTGACGTTCACCGTTCGTCTCTCCCGAGAAGCAGAACGGGACTTCCGCTCGCTCTCACGTGCCGACCGAGTCCTCTTTGACCGCATCATCCGAGCGGTGGAATCGCTGGCGGATGAGCCGCGTGCGGGTAAACCCCTGGTCGGCGACCACCAGGGGGAGTATTCGCTTCGCGTCGGCGCGTACCGGATCGTCTACGAGATCGATGCCCACGCCAGGACCGTCTTTGTACTGACAGCCAAACACCGCCGCCACGTGTACTGATCGTCGTACGAACCGGAGCAGCCCCTCTCACGCCGCGGTTCGGCTCGGCTTCTTCTCGATCATGGTCACGGACAGCTTGAGGCCAAACGGCCGGAGAATTCTGTTGAGCGTGTCGAGTGTGGGATTGTGCTTCGGGTTCAGGGCTCGCACGAGGTTGGGGCTCGGAATTTTGGTTTTCTTGGACGTTTCCTTCAGCCCGACCACGTCCACCAGCTTTCGCAGGACCTGTTGTATCGGAATTCCTTCGTCAAGGGCCGCATTGATGAACGCTCGCACGAAGGTCGTATCTTTGAAGTCGTTGGCAAGTCCCTTGTTCCAGTCTTGAGTCCGCCGCGCCATCGTCATGTTCCTCTCAGATAGTCCACCCAGTATTCTCGGGCCTGACGACTGTTGCGTTCGCTTCGTGCCACCGAGCAGCACCACCACTGGAGCTCTGTCTACAGCGGCCGGCCGGACTCAGCGTGTTATCTAACGATCTGCGAAGAGCTTCACGTACGGCGAGTAGCGGAATTGTCGGTTGCGCACTTGCCCCGTGATTTCGGTGAGGATGCTGTGCTCGACAAAGCGGCGCATCAAGGCATTGGCAGCGGTGAAGCTGATGCTGGTGAGCTTGGCAATCTCCTGTACATTGATGATGGGTCCCCGAAAGAGCGCCTCCAGCACCCTGAGCCCGTTCCCGGCCGACCGTCCGAAGTGCTCCATGATAATGCGACGGTGACGTTCACGCAGATCCACGATCTGTCGCGCCGTTTCGGTGGCTTCGTGTGACACTGTCGTCACCGCCTCTAAGAAGAATTTGAGCCAACTCTCCCAATCGCCGTCGTCCCGCGTGCCTTGCAGCAACGCATAATAACGGTCACGATGGCGTCGGAAGAAATGCGAAATATAGAGCACGGGCTTTTGGAGAATCTTGCGCTCGCACAGCAGGAACGTGATCAACAACCGCCCGACGCGCCCATTGCCATCGAGGAATGGGTGAATCGTTTCGAACTGCGCGTGCGCCAATCCGATCTTCACCAATTCCGGCATCGGATCTGGCTTGTGAAGGAAGCGCTCGAGATCGGCGAGCGCTTGCGGCACCTCGTGTTCAGGAGGCGGGATAAACATCGCGTCGCCCGGCGTGCTTCCCGGTGGGCCGATCCAGTTTTGTGACCGCCGGAGTTCCCCAGGCTGGCGCTCGGCCTCACGCACACGCGTGAGGAGGCGCTGGTGAATCTCCCGAATGAGGCGCACCGAAACAGGAAACTCTTTGAGGCGGTCCAAGCCGTAGTTCATGGCCCGTACGTAGTTGATCACCTCGCCGACGTCACGCGGGCGGTTTGGGCTGAACAATTTCGCCTCGGCCTCGAGCACATCATCGAGCGAGCTTTGTGTCCCCTCAATCTGGCTCGAGAGTACGGCTTCCTTGCGTACATACATGACAACGAACAGATCCGGACTTGGTAGTGTCTGAATCGATCCATCGAGCCGTCCCAAGGCTCGATCGGCCTGAGAGATCAAGGCGAGCATCTCACCGTCCATCGCCACTGAGGGGCTGGGCGGCAACGGAGCCGGCAAGAAGGCTGAATAGCCTTGGGGCTGACGAACGTAATGGCCACTACGGCCTGGCTGCTGCTTCATCAATATGCCGTGTCTATTGTGAAAGGCTGGGTTCAATATAACACGTTAGCGGCTTTGTATTAAAGGCTGCCTTCAATATGACCCCGAAGCGTTCCCATATTGAAGAAACGCTTCACTACAAAACCTCAGACTATGGTGATGATTTGAGGTAGAGGCGCGGCTTAAACCCGTTAGCGGTTCCCGAGGGTCAAGGAACATTCTCTGCGGGCGGGTCTGAGGGGGCGAGTCCCTGGCGGCGTCTCTCACCCGAATGATTCGTAGGCCTACCCGCCCTCCCTGTACCGCGGAATCGACGGGTCCACCAGGCACGACCAGAGGTCGATGCCGCCGATCAGGTTGGCGACGCGGGGAAAGCCCGATTCGATCAGAATCTGGGCGCCCTCGTAACTGCGCGCGCCGTGGTGGCAGCAGACAATGATCTCGTCCTCCGCGTCGAGCTCCATCACACAGTCGGCCAATTCCCCCAACGGGAAGTTGATTGACCCCGGAATGTGCGCGAGCGAGTACTCCCAGGTCTCGCGCACGTCCACGATGACGAGCGCCTCGCCGGCATCGAGCCGCGCCTTGAGCGTTTGCGGATGGACCTGAGTGATCGGGGGTGGATTCATCGGGCGACGGCGGTATTGTAGGGGTTGTCGCGCACGAGATCTTGGCTAGGCCGCGTACACGCGCACCGTCTTTTCCAGCTTGTCGGCCAATTTGTCGCGCTCGGCTTCCAGGTCGTAATGCCCCTGCAGGTTGATCCAGAATTCCGGGGACATGTTGAAGTACCGGCCGAGGCGCAGGGCCGTGTCCGCCGTGATGCCGCGCTTCTTCTGAACGATTTCATTGATGCGCCGAGGGGGCACGCTGATCTCCTTTGCCAGCCGGTATTGGCTGATGCCCATCGGCTTGAGAAATTCATCCAGCAACACTTCCCCGGGATGAACGGACTGCATCTTCCGTCGTTTCATACGTGCTTGATCCCGTGCTGACTTTAAGGATAATCAACTATACGGTTAGGGCGATTGAGGCGATTGATGATCGTCATGAGGCGATCGACTGTAAAACGTCCGAGGTCAGCGTTACGAATGCGCGAGAAGTCAGCCGCGGCAATGCCGGTGCGGGCGTGCGCCTGCCGTACGCTCACTCCGTCACGGTCGAGCGCTTTGATGACCTCGGCGGCCAGGAGCGCTCTAAACTGCTGAATATCCGCGTTCTCCTTTCCGAGATCGCGATAGACATTGCCGCTCCCATGGATCACTTCCAGTACTTCCTTTTTCATCGCAACAACTCCCTCAATCGCTTCAATTCAGTTACGCGTACGTTGCCATACTCGTTCGACGAACGCAACTCCCTATTCACTCTCCGTGGCCTTCGCCGTCGATCACCTGCACCACTCCTGAACGTGTCCCGTGTGGACCTGCGCAGGGTACGGGATACAGATCGAGGTCCCTTGATTTCAGAATCCGACGGGTCGTAAGCTTGAGGCGATGACGGATCGGTCCCGGGTGTTTGGGACGAAGGCGCCGGTGCCGATGAGGGGATTCGCTGTGGGTCTCGGATCGTTGAATGGGAGGTCGTCGGCATGAAGACTCTTGGCGTGACGCTCATTCTTATGGCGGTGTGTCTGGGAACGTTTGGAGCTTTTACTGCGGGTGCGGCAACGATCGAGGAGATCCAGTCACCACCCTCGCCCCCATTCACGACCATCTCGCCACCCTTGCAATCAGGATCCCCGCCCCTGACGACGACGTTGCCTCCGCTGAAATCGGGGCCGCCGCTGACGACGCCGTTACCGCCGCTGGAATCGGGACCACCACCACTGGAGACGCCCTTGCCGTCACCGCCGGAGTTCAGCTTCCCGCCACTCGAGACGCCCTCGCCCCCCGTGGAATCAGACGTGCCGCCTCTGGGAACGTCTTTACCCCCGCTCGGATCGGGCCCCCCGCCCCTGGATACGCCGCTGCCGGGGAATCCGCCTCCGACCTCACCGTGATGACTGCAGTCGGCCGGCTGATCGACGCCGAGTCTCGCTGACCGTCCCTGTTGTTGCGACGCGCGCCGCTTTCGCGCCCGGTTCGCTGATCACGGCTTGACGTGACCGGGACTTTTCTACTAGGTTGATCCGGTCATCGTTCACTGACCCGGTTGTGTCCACACGCGTGATCGGTCACATGCTCATCGAGACGTTTCGCCCCGATTCTCATGACGGGCTGAATTCCCCACTCCGAGTCATCCCGCGCGCGTATGCTTGACGTGATCGACCTCATTTTGGGCCTCCTGATCGGCGTGGCCGTGCTGTCGGCGCTGGCGAGACAGATCCATGTGCCCCCGGCCATCGTGCTCGTGATCGGCGGCGCCCTGTTCGGATTGATTCCCGGGTTGCCCCCGGCCCACCTCGATCCGGATCTGGTCTTCCTGTTCTTTCTGCCGCCGCTGCTGTATCCGGCGGCCTTGTTCACATCGTGGCGGGATTTTCGGGCCAACCTGCGGCCGATCTCGTTCTTGGCCATCGGCCTGGTCCTGTTCACCACCGCGGCGATCGCCTGGCTGGCCCACCGCGTGATGGGATTGCCGCTCGCGGCGGGGTTCGTGTTGGGCGCGATCATTTCCCCGCCCGACGCGGTTGCGGCCACGGCCATTACCCAGCGGTTGCACGTGCCCCGCCGCATCATCACCATCTTGGAAGGCGAGAGCCTGGTCAACGACGCGACCGCCCTGGTGGCGTACCGGTTCGCCGTGGCGGCCGTGGTGACCGGGGCGTTTTCGTGGGCGGACGCGGGGTGGCGATTCCTCGTGGTGGGCGCCGGAGGATGGGCCGTCGGCCTGGCGATCGGCAAGATCGTGGCGCGGATTCAACAACGGCTCGATGACCCGCCGGTTCAGGTGACGATTTCACTGCTGACCCCGTTCGCGGCGTATGTGCTGGCCGATCGACTCGGCGTCTCCGGGATCCTCGCGGTGGTGACGGCCGGGGTGTATCTGGGTTGGCGCTCGCCTGAAATCACGACCGCGCGGATGCGGCTGCTGGTTCGCCCGGTGTGGGAGACGATCGGGTTCGTCCTGAACGGGTTTATCTTCATCCTCATCGGGCTGCAATTGCCCGAGGTGCTCGACGCGGTATCCGATCGTCCCCCGTCTCAGCTCGCGGGGTACGCCCTCCTGATCAGCCTCGCGGTGATTCTGGTGCGGGTGCTGTGGGTCTTTCCCGCGGCCTACCTGCCGCGCTGGCTTTTTAAATCCATTCGCGCGCGCGATCCCTATCCCGGGTGGCGGCCGGTGATGCTGATCGGCTGGACCGGCATGCGCGGCGTGGTGTCGCTGGCCGCCGCGCTGGCGCTTCCCTTTAGCCTGGCCGACGGCTCGCCCTTTCCGGGGCGATCCTTGATCCTGTTTCTCACGTTTGCCGTCATCGTGGCCACGCTGGTGGTGCAGGGCTTGAGCCTGCCCGTCATCGTGCGCTGGCTGCGGATCGAAGACGACGGGGCGGCGGAAGCCGAGGAACTCGAGGCCCGCCTCAAGGCCAATCAAGCGGCCCTGGCGCGGCTCAACGAGCTCGCCGAAACCCGATCGCTCAATGCCGATCTCGTGCAGCGGATGCGCGTGGAATACGAAGACCGCATCCGTCAATTGGAACTGGCCGAGTCCGAGGACGGCGACCGAGCGCATCGCCTGTTCGCTCCGGACTACGAAGCGTTGTCGCGCGAGGTCCTGCAGGTGGAACGCGCCGTGATTCTGCAACTGCGGAACGAGCGCGTGATCAACGACGAGGTCTTGCGGCGGATCCAACGGGATATCGATCTAGCCGAAGCCCGCCTACACCGCCGTCGCTAGCCGGCTGCTGAAAAAGTCCATCTGCTGCGTTCTCGGTCGTCGGAACTCCTCACGTACGACTCAGTACGCTCCGGTTTCCTCCTCCCTGCGGCCTTGCATCTGGAGCTTTTTGAGCAGCCGGCTCGGATCGCGAGCCGCTCTAATACGGGGAAAACAGCTTAATCCAAAATTCGTTTAGCCGATCCGCGGCGGTTTTTAGCGTGGTGTGGGCCAATTTGAGATTTTTGGCCATTGCGGCGAAGGGCGGTTTCCAGGTTGCTGGTAAGGGGCCGATGGCGCGGGGGATGGGGTGCTGGCGCCTGGCGGTGAACAGTGCTTCGACGACGCGTCTCACCTCGGAGGGTTCGGGGAGGCCGAGGTCCATCAGCAACATCAGATCGGCCAGGTCCTTCACGTGCGTATTGATCCGATCGTCCAGCGGCCTGGTGAGCGCGTGGATTTTTTCCGCGACGTGTTGGGCGCGGGAAATGGCCCGGATCGCGGGCGGACCGATACCGAAGGCCAGGAGGTCGCTGCCGGTGAGGGTCTCGAACGGCGGGATGAGGGCGTCGCCCGTGCTCACGTCGACGGAGATCGTCTCGAAACGGCGGCCGGCCAGACGCGCTACGATCGAGAACTGATACGAGGCGCTGCCCGGGCCGAGCGGTTTGACGTCGGCCTGTTCGGGCACGATGAAACGCCAGCGGTCCTCCCCGACCTCAGTCAACTCGTCGCGCAGGGCCTGAGCCACGTCGATCGCCGACCAGGTTGCGTGTTCGCCGCCCCCTGACAGGCCGAGATCGAGGTCTTGGGCCGTGCGGACGGAGGACGATCCCAGTCGGAGTTCGAGCGCGAACCCGCCCTTGAGGACCCACGGGCCGCGCTGCAGCCGGGCCAGACAGTGTTCGAACACCAGGCGCTTGCGGAGACGGACCAGGGGCTGTCCCCGCTCGCGCTCGAGCCGCGCCAGCCGCTCCTCAACGGTCCGGCGAAACTCCGCGTCCGAGTCCGACCGAGATGATGGCACTACCGCTCCCTGACGGCCAATTGCAGCGTGACGTGGGTGGATGGATCGATTCGTTTGGGCATCGTCGCCAGTACGTCGAGCACGGCGCGGCGATCCACCAGGCCTTTGCGCAGCGCGGTCGTGACCACGGCCGTGAGCCGGTCCGGGTCCAGACGCGCCTCGGCGAGGTCCAGGATCATCCTCAGCGGCGTGGTCACCGGAAATCCGTCGCGCACGTCCACCTCGCGGGCGTGAAGCGGGGCCCGGTGCAGGGCGACCCCAGCGACCGTCTTTTTACGAAAGCCCGGCGGTACCGTGAGATGGACTTTGGCGGGCAGGATTTCCCCCACCTCGTAGACCGTGGCCGCCGACTCGTGCGAGACCACCCCCAATTTGCGGGTCCACAGCCACCAGCGAATCAGATCGTCGTGGTCGACCGGGGGAAAGCGTTTGAGGCGGAACGTGCCCCGATCGATCCTGATCCAGTTGCCGCGTTGAACGTGGAAGTGATGGAGCGGGTAGTCGTATCCCAGGGCCTTGGCATCGGCCGCGGTGAAGTATCCGCCTTGGCCCTCAGCCAGGGTATAGAGACGGTCCGAACGGTTCGGTTTGGGTTTCTTGGACACGCGGACACGGTACAGAGAATAGAATGTTTTTGCAATATAAGAAAAAGTATTAACGAATATATTTTAGTAAATAGAAGTTATTTGTATCTCACAGGCTGTGAATACGGGCGGATGACGTCCAATGAAATCCTCAAGTAGCACATGAGCAATGCGCGGTCCATGATGCGTGGCGCCCGACTCGGGGCACGGGGGTGGCGGCCTTCAGTGGACGTCGTGCGTCCGACTTCACATGGGGACGCCCTTGGATTACAATGACGGCGAAATGAATCGACGAACGTTTTTCACGGCCGTCCTCGGCCTTGCGGCGCTGCTTGCGGGGAAGAAGGCGTTCGGAGAGGCCGGAGAGGCGGCGGAGCCGATCCGTCCGATCCGTCGTTCGGAAGACGAGTGGCGGAAGGTGCTCACGCCCGAACAGTTCCGCGTGCTGCGCGAGGAAGGGACCGAGCGGCGCTTTTCCAGCCCGCTGGACAAGATGACCGCGAAGGGCGAGTATCGCTGCGCGGGGTGCGACTTACCCGTGTTCACCTCGGAGATGAAGTACGACAGCAAGACCGGCTGGCCGAGCTTCTTTACCGTGATCCCCGGGCGCGTGAACACCCGTCTCGACCACAGCCTGTTCTTTCTGCGGACCGAGTACCACTGCGCGCGGTGCGAAGGCCACCAGGGCCACGTCTTCGACGACGGTCCCCCGCCCACCGGTCAGCGCTACTGCAACAACGGCGTCGCGTTGACGTTCGTCCCCGCCTGACCTGCGGAAGCACGCCAGCCCGCGTCGGCCGAAGCCGGTTACTGCAGACCGGATGGCCCGGAAAAGTATTCGGCGCGGCTTACGCTGACGTCGGAGACGAACATGACTCCGGTGTAGCGGTCGAAGAGCGGCTGCAAACCGGCCAGGATCGGCTCGACCTTTTCTTGCGGGACGACGGTCACCAGCATCACCAGACTGTCCATCTCATTGAACATCGGATGGGCGGTGTGAAAGCCGTGGTGGCCTTTGCCCGAAATGTTGTGGAAGATCGTGTACCCAGTCGCCTTGATGCCGTCCAGCAAGTCGGTCGCAAACTTCACGTGCTCGCCCTGGATGATGATCCTGATCTCCTTCATGGGATGAAGCGTGAGGCCGGTCATGCGCGGTGTTCCTCCTTGTCACAACCTGTTGGTGTGCATCGACAGGCCGGCATCGCTCGAAGGCGACCAGCCCTGTTTCGGAACATAGTCATAAAAGATTCTCTCGGCCGGGTCAAGTGCGGTAAGGCGAACCCACTCGTTGTCGTAAAGACGACGAAGCACGCTGTGACGTTGAATGATCTGGCTGATCCAGTCCTTCGGCGCTTCAATCAGGGCGAACAGGCGCATGGGCTCATGATACGGTCGCGGCCCGTCCATCACGGACTGCCAGGCCAGCCCGGTGCGCAGGTCGCTCTGGGGCCCGGACATGACGCCGAGCCGGCCGACCACGTTGTGGTAAATCTTGCTTCCGCTGCCGTACACCTCCGTGTCCACCGTTGAAAAATAGTACTCCATGTTGATCCATTGGCCCACGACCTGCGGCCCAGTCATCACGATCTCCAGCAGCCGACCGGTCGTATCTTCCCGATAATCATACGAATGGAGAAACGCCCGGCCTCCGAGATCGACACCCAGGGTGAGCGCGCGCCGCCCGATAATAAACGCGGCGTTGCCGGACAGCCCCCACTCCGGTCGGACTTGGCTCCAATCGCCGCTCCGCCGGCGCGTTTCCCGAGCCGCCTTCCCGCGCGACGGGGCGGAGGTGATCTCCGGGAATCGGCCGCACCGTTCCCGACCGTTCCGCCGGCCGGCCTCTTCAAGGTCGCGGCTCAAGCGCAGCAAGTCGTTGAGATGGGTGTGCGGGATATCTTCTAGATCAAAGAGTTCGACAGTGTCCGTGGTGGTGTCGTGCTGGCCGGCGATGAAATAGGTGTCCTGGGGAATGACGAGGCCGTTTGTCGCGAGCGCCTCGCGCACCTGCGGCTTGTTGGCCATGACCGCCAAGACCCGCGCATTCGACTTACCCGTGTTGCCGCCGCAGGCGCCGCAGTCGAGCGCCGCTTCGAACGGATTGTTGTCCGACGTGCTGCCGTGGCCGCACAAGAGGACGAGACGGGCGAAATTCCCGGTCAGGCCCATCATCCGGAGCGCGGTCTCCACCGTGAAGGCCTGTTCGTTGGGGGTGAAGCCCATGCGCGTGATGCGTTCCATACGTGAAAAGGCCCCGCCATGGTTGATCCGATACTGCGCGCGGAGCACGTCGATAAAGGCCGCTTCTTCATCGGATGAGAGCGATCCCTTGGGAGTGTGTTGACCGCCGCCGGTCTCGCCCAAGGCCCGTTGACGCAGAAACTCCAGTCGATCGAGCGAGAGATTCAGCTCGCGGTCCTCGAACCGTTCTTGCAGGGCACGGCGGATGATGCCGCGTTGCTCGGCGGCCAGCATCTCGGTGACCTCTTCCCGCGACAGCTTGTCCACAGTCAGGCTGGTGGCGACCGGCGGCACGAAGATGCGTCGCAGCCGGGCGGCCACCTTGTGATACCAGGCGGCGAAGACCGTCTTCCCGATCAGCGGCAGGCTGTAGAACCAGCCGAGCGACTCCACCATGACATACGGCGTGACGACGTTCTCCTTGAGATCGTGCAACAGCGCATGGCCCGCGTGGAGCAGTTTGGTCCCGGCCTGGTGCCGGGAGAGCAGCCGACTCTGATAAGGTCTGGGCACTTCGCGCACCGAATTCTTGGCCTTCATGATCACCGGAAACTGATCGGTGTCGTGGTGGCTGCCCATGGCTCGGTACCGGATGAAGACGATGAAAAATCCGGCGAAGCCGAACGTGTCGTAATCGCCCACGGCCTCGAGGTGGCGCCGGAACGATTCGGAACGGACATCGATGCAAAAGACCGCCTGTGATTGCGGACGGACGGTTGTCGCCGCGGGCGAATGGGACACATGCGGCCGGAGTTTCTCAAGGAGCTGTTCCTGATAACCGGTTTCAAACGCCTTCAACCACACCGGACCATGGTGCGATTCCGGGAAGCCGTCCAGCCACTCCAAGAGCGTGTGGAGTGTTTCCGGAGCCGTGTCCATCAGCGTGGAAGGCGCGATCTCCAAGGCGTTTGCCAGGGCCAGGAGCCGCCAAGACGCCGCCCGACTGCGGGGACCCGTGCGGTCAACCGTGGGCACATCCTCCGATGTCGCCGCGCCCCGGATCGCTTCGACATTCCCATCGATTCCGAGGGCCTTCCGGCAAGCCTGCTGCACGAGCTCCCGCTCGTACCAGAGGCGCGCGGCAAGATACTGGACGAGGTCCATGGGATAGACCTGCTGCCACTCGTAGTCGGGTTGATCGGCACGCCACTTGATGAACCCCGCCCAGCCGGGCATCGCCGCGAGATGCAACGCGAGATAGTCCGGCCACGCCTCGGACGGGATGGCGAGCGCCTCAAGGTGTTCGAGCAGAGCGTCCTCCGGATGGGCCGGTAGGCGGGCAATTTTCCGGCGATTCTGGGCTATGCCGCAGGGCGACCATTCCCGTGCCGCCAGAAATTTCCATGCGGGATAGAAGCCTTTTTCCCGGCCGGGCATCGACCAGGCGGCATGCTCTTCATCCAAAAAGGCTTCACACCATTTGATCATTTCCCGGTTGATTTGTTCGGTGATGGACGTGCCCAGGGTGCGATCGCACCAGGCCGCCAGCGTGGCGCGGCGGCCGAGGGCGGACCGTTCTTCGTCCGCGCGCGCCGTCATGTCGGCCGGAGCCGGCGCACGGGCGACGCGGTCCGCGAGCGCGTGGATGACCGTTCGATCCGCGCGGCGGTCGATCCGCGCGTCAAGGACGTCTTCAGGAGGAGCCGAGATACCGTGGAGCAGATGGGCTCGAAGGACGTCGAACTGACGGAGTTTCTCGTGCCCCAGCGTGATCTGATTGTGAGGCGCGCGCGCCTTCAGCGCGGCGTCGATCTGATGGGGAAGAATCCGCCCCGAGCGGACATAGTCTCGAAACACCTCGTTCGGCAGATAACTCTTCCCTCCCAATACCTGGTGAGCCCGTTGCGCGGCCTCCTCAAAATGGAGATCTTCCAGGCCATGCAGCGGATTGCGATAGACGAACGTGCGCATCGGCCAGTACTGGGCGATGATCTCGCTCGAGAGCAAAATCAGCGTCCGGAGCTGCATCCGCTGGGCGTCGGTGTAGCGTGCGCTCTTTTCTAAGGGTTCCATCCGGTGTTCCAGGCCGTTCGTGTCTTGGCGTCGAAGACCTCGACCAGTCCGTGGGGCGCAACGCCAAGGGCCAGCAGGAGCAGCAGCACGATCACCAGCGGGGCGACTTCGGCAAGCCTCAGATCCTCATACGGAAGATCCTGGCGGTGCGGGCCGAAGAGGACCCGCTGCATCAGTGTGTAGAAATACCAAGACGCGGTAAACCAGGTGAGCAGGATGATCGTCAGTCCCACGGAGCCGCCGATCGACACGGTGATCGACGGATCGAGCAGCATGGCGATGTAACCGGAAAAAAGGCCGAACGGCGGCAGCCCGACGGCCGCCATCACCAGCAGGGCCAGCAACGTGGCGAAACGCGGCATGGGCCGCGCTAATCCGCCGATCCCATCAAGCGCGAGATCGCCATAACGGGTCTGCACCGCATGCCAGGCGAGGCGCAGGCCACCGGTGCCCAGCGCCACCGCGCTGATATACAGGGTCGCATGGGGGGTTGTGTTCCCGGCCACGGCCACATGCCACCAGAGAATGGAATAGAAGGCGAGACCCCCGTAGGCCAGCACACGCGTCGCCCGGACCTGCGCCAGCGCCTTGATCGATCCATAGAGGGCACCGAACAGGGCCAGCAGTCTCAAGCCGTTGAGCAGCTCTGCGGGTAGCCCGGGCAACAAGCCCGCCAGCCCATACAGGCCCGCCATCGGCAGCATGACGGCCAGAAAGACGGACGCATATCCCGGCGTCCTGATCAGGGCCAGCATATAGAGCCCATGCAGCGGAAAGAGGGGCAGCGTGAGGGCGACCAGACAGAAGAACGCGAGGTGTCCAAGCGGCAGCTCTCCCATGTGATCCACCGCGGGCGCCATCGCAACGACCAGGGCGAGCAGCGCGGCGACAGGCAGGAAGAGACGGCTTCGATCCAACCGGAGGATCACGCGTCTGAAGCCCTGGCCGAACCTGAGCGCGAGACCATCCAGATACAGACGGTTCATGAAAAAGAGATAGCCATGGGTCTGTATCCCGCTGATCCATTCAGGCAGATGAATCGATCGGCCATGGCTCTTCGCGTAGATAAAGATCCAACCCAGGGTGACGAAAAGCGCCGTCGCCGCGATCATGCCGTCGAACAGCCAGCCCGGCAGAGCGGCGGCCTGGAAGTAGGCGGTCACGGCGCCCGGCGCCGGATAGAGGAAGTAGGTGAATCGCTCCGCCGCGAACAGATAGGTGGACATCACCAGGACCAGCGTGAAGAGCATGATGCCAGCCACTTTCCAGGAGCCGATCGCGCGAAGACGATAGAGCGTCAGGATCGCCTGGGAGGAGGTGACCCAACTGAAGAAGAGGAAGATGACGACGCCCTGTGAATCTCTCAAGGGGATCTGCAAGACGCCGTGGGCGGCCAACACTATGATTAAGGGCAGGAGGAGCGATGTGATGAATCCGGTCGCCCATGTGAGGGGCGAAAAGTTCATCTGCGCCGCCGCATTGTTTTTATGCGGCATTCTTGGTTCCTGGCGCGCGAGATGGATCACATTGCCGCAGTTCAAGAAGATCGTGGCTTTGAACAAACCATGCGCGATCAGATGAAAGACCGCGAGCGCGAAGGCCCCCAGGCCGCACTCCATGATCATGTAACCCATTTGTCCGATGGTGGAGTAGCCAAGGGTTTTCTTGATGTCGTTCTGGGTCAGCATCATGGAGGCGCCCAGCAGCGCCGTAAGCAGGCCGACGGCAAAGACCACGTGCAGAGTCGTCGGGCTGAGGCCATAGAGCGGGGCCAGACGATTCAAGAGGAAACCGCCGGCATTGATGATGCCCGCATGGAGCAGGGCATGGATCGGCGTCGGGGCGTAGAGCGAATCAGGCAGCCACATGTGCAACGGGAACTGGGCCGACTTGCTCATGGCACCGATGAAGATCAGCAGTGTGACGGCGGTGGCGCCGCTGATCTCGAGTCCGCTGCCCGGCCAGAAGAGCGAAAAGATGGTTTGATCCGCCGTTGCCCGGAGGAAGAGCTGCGAGAACTCCAGGGTTCCGTAGAGGTTGTAAGCCAGGACGATGCCTGCGAGGAAGGCGATATCCCCCGCCCGCAGCATGATAAAGGTTCTGAAGGCGCCGTGGGCGGTGGGGGGATGCACATAGTTATAGGCCAGGAGGCAAAGGAGCCAGCTCAGGAGCTGCCAGAACACAAACAGCATCACCAGATTGGCGCTGGAGACCATGCAGAGCAGCGTCGAAATCGCGAGGGCCAGCAGAGTCTGGTAGCGGGCGCGTCCCCGTTCCTGTTGCATGAAGCGGATGGAATACAGATAGAGCAGCGTGCCGATCCCGGAGATGAGCACCATCATGACGGCGGCCAGCCGGTCGATGGACAGCTCGAACGACGGTAGGACGCTCCACGGCGAGGCGAAGAGGGAGAGACGGATGGCGGCAGAGTCCGGTGCGGCCACTTCGTAAAGCGTCTGTAAAGCGATCCCGAAGGCTAGGGCATGGGCCAGCGAGCTGATCCGATAGGTTTTCTCCGTGATCAGACGACCAGGCAGCGCGGTGAGCAGGGCCGCCGCGAACGGGGCCAATGGTATGAGCAACGGATAGTAGTGGAACAACACGTTCACCAAACGTCCCCGGAGACTGCCCGACAACACAAAAAAAGGCCAGCATTGGCCCCTCGCGGGACTCATACTGGCCGACCTTCCACGGAACCGCCGTCGATCGAGACAACGGATGTCCCATGGCCTGTGCGCCAACAAAAAAGCCGACCCACCTGCTGAGAGGGGGCCGGCCTACAGCCCGACCGATTCGCTTGGGGAATCCTTCGGGCTATCCGCCGTGTTGGTTATGGAACTGATTAGACCCGAGACACGGGTGCTAAGTCAAGCCCGACCTTCACTCCGGGGCCCCCGTGCGAAACCGCTCGGCGAGATTTTCGTTGAGCGTGAACAGGATCACGCGTTCTCCGGTCTTCGTGCTGATATCGGTGTAGAGGCTGATCACCTTCAGGCCCGTGATCTCCTCGACCGTTCCCGAGAGCAGTTCGCGCGCCTGTTCCAGGAGGTTCGACCGGATCTGCTTGATCAACTGGGTGCCCGCCGTGTTCTTGGCTAACTGCTGCTCCGCGGGCGTGAGCACGCCTTTGAGCCGGACGAGCACCATGTCTTCGATCACGTAGGCCCGGGTCTCCTTGGGCCCCCGACCCATGAAGTCTTTTTCGAACTGAATGAGGGCGTTGCTGATCTCGGCTTCGAGTCGGCCAATGGTCTTGGGCATCGGGTCGCTCCCTGCGATCAGGGAGAGAATACCGGATCGGGTGCTTCGGTGCAATCGCCTACCCACAGATAAGAATCCTTTTTTAAGGTCGTAACATGCCGGGGTGGCGGTGTCTGAAAACTTTACAGTGGACATCTAGTAGATGTTTTAAGAGATATTCAATTGATAAATAAAATCTATTCCTTGTCCCGTCGCTTAGAACAACCAGATCGATCGAAACACCGCTGTAAGAGAATCCGACAACTCTCCTATCACATGGCCACCGAGCTGGTAGTATGATCAAAAATTCATAGTTATAAGATACTGAAATTTAATGTAATTGACAGGAATACAGCGCCTCAAGTGGCTGTCTCACCGGAATGGTACATATATTGCTAAATTTGATAGAGAGTTGATCGTATTAACTACGGACGACTGTAGCTTTTTCGTCCCGACGAGGAGGAATGATTCATGTATGAGAACCAGAGGAAGAAGTCGGTAAGGTCGTTAGTATCAGGCGCGTTGGGGCTGATGGTGCTGACCCTCACCAGTCCGGTATGGGCCGTTCAGTTCAGTTATCTCGACCCTGCCTACACCCAGGAAATCTTCACCGGCCCTGCTTCTGGGCTGGGGCTGACCTTTACCCAAGACGGGCATTTGGTCGTTCAGAACGATTGGTTCGGTCCATCCGGCACGGTCACGGTCTACAGCTTGACCGCCGACACCACCTATCAGGGCACCACCGTTCACAGTGGGACGGTGCAGTCGGTGAGCGGACTCGGGTTTGGACGCGGCATCACAACCGGCACGGACGGTCTCCTCTACTCCAACACATCGAGCGGCATCCAGGCGATCGATGCCACGACGTGGACCGCCACGACGATCCCCGGGTCGGCAGGTGGCAGCTATGGGATCGGCACGCTCTCGGACGGCCGGATCGTTCACTCGGATAGCTCGAACATTTATATTCTGAACCCGACGACCGGAACCGACACGTTCATTTACGCGGCGGGGACGTTCATCGACGGCCTGACGGTGTCTCCCACCGACGAGATCTTTCTCGCCGGATTGAGCGAAGGGCACGTCATCGTCATCAGCACCACCGGAGCCCTCATCAACGACGTCGCGGTCACGCATTCTCCGGATGGGATGGCGTTCGGAGCCGGTTCGGCGTTTGCGAACAATACCGACGGTACCATCACCCGGCTGACCTTCGCCGGAGCCGGGTACACCGGGGCAGTGACCGAAACGCTGTTCGCGTCCGGCGGAGCCTACGGGGATCTGGCCACGGTGGGCCCGGATGGCGCGTTTTATGTGACGCAATGGGGTCCTGGCGGCGGGCTGCACTGGGACAATGGCACCACCACTTCTGACCTCGCCGTCGTGCGGATCTCTCTCCCTGGCGGAGGCGGATTTGAGCCCCCGGCCGGCACACCCGGTGAGCCGCCAACCGGCGGCGTGCCTGAACCGAGCACTCTTCTCCTCCTTGGAGCCGGATTGGTCGGGCTTTTCGCGAGAAAAGGCGGGCTCGTCTACTAACTAAACAGTCTCTCACGATAGCGTGTCCACGGTGCGCCCTCAAAGCTTCCAGGAGGCGGGGCGCACCGTGCGTTTAGGAGTTCTCATGACCAAGTCCGCGCTCGGACGGTTCGCCCTTCCATCCGTCTGGTGCCTCGGTCTCCTCCTGCTGTCCGTTCAGGCGGCGCATACCGAGGAACCGACGGACATCCTGAACACTCTCGAAAAGATCGGTACGTATACCAAAAGTCTGAAATTGGGCGCGACGTTCGCCCAGTCCCAAACGACCTTTGGGAAGCCGCGCCAGCGAAAGGCCGTGCGGTCCTCGAAAGACCTCCCATCGGCGGCGTATCTCGCGATCTGGGACCTCAAGGGTTACTCGATCGATGCCCAGTTCAATGACAAAAACCGCGTCGTGTCCTACGCAGTGCACTGGTTCGGCGACCCGTCGGCTATTCCGGAGTTCGGCGATGTCCTGCTCGGGAAATTTTCCGTGGTCGAAAAACGGGGCATGCAAACCGCCACGCTCGAAGGGAGCGAGGTCGCCATCCGCTGGACCAAGAATTCGCTCCCCGACTCCCCAAAAATCATCAGCATCCTCTCCGTCCAAGCCAAGCCGCCGACCCCGTAGGTACAGGGAACCCTGAAAGGACTTCAACTCCACCCAGAACCGCAAAAACGCGCGGGACCTTTCGTGGCTTTGTTCGTCACCTGCTCAGAACAGTCGTCCTCCTCTCGCAGCCCGGCTCTCTTGCGTTCACGACACGTGATCGTCGGGGTCCTTCGGTGAAAGAGTCACTCGTTGCTTCTCAGCGCATCCGGGACAAATGCCGTGGCTGAACTGGGCTTCGGAATGGTCCCGTAAATACACTTCGAGTTGCTGCCATAATCCCGAGTCATTACGGATCTTCTTGCACCAGGCGCATATGGGAATCAAGCCGCGGAGGATCTTGATCTCGTTGAGCGCGTGTTGAAGCTGCTCGATGAGACCAGCCTGCGCGCGCTCCGCTTGCCGACGCTCGGCGAGGACCCCGACCAGAGTCAGGGCGGTCACGGTCAAAACGCCCACGTAGGTTTGCAAGAGCAAAAGAGACTCGTTGAGGGTTTCCCGGAGAAACGGACCGTGATTGTGGGCCGTCCCCCAGACCGCAATTCCTGACACGACCAACAAGGCCGCCGTTGCCCCGTGTTGGGCAAACCGGAACGCGGCCCATACCAGAGGCGGAACGGTCATATAGAGTAGGAAGCCCGTGTGCGTTTCCCACGGACTCCACTCCCCGAAGACCCCAGTCCCACGCTCAGCAGAAGTCCCAGCAGGAGTCCGGCCTCGGCCAGGCGCCCGGGGACCTTGGTAAACCGGGGTGGCTTGCTCCAGGCCAAGACCAGTGGAGTCACGATGAAGACCCCTACGGTATCACCGAGCCACCACGTCCACCAGTTGGAACCATAGTTGGCCCAAGGGGCAAATCCCGCCAGACACAGGGTCGTGACGCCCACCGTGGAGGCGACCAGGCACATCAACAGCGCGATCCCGACGAACTGGAAAACATTTCGAGCCCGGTCCAGAAAATTCTGCCCGCCGATCCAGCGGTGCAGCAGGAAGGCTCCCAGCAGCGGTTGCACGGTGGACCCTGCGGCGATACTGCCCGACACCAGGAGGTGCGCGACCAATGAGAACTCATTGGTTGGACTGAAGAAATCCCAGAAATTGGCCAGGAAGGCCCCGAGCCAAATGCCGAGCCAGACGCGGGAGCCGACGAGCAGAACCGCGGCCAGTGCGATCCCCGAGGGCGGCCATACCGCCGTCGCCTTGTTCTCCGGCGGCAGGGCCAGCATCAGCCCGAGCCTGGCCGTGACCACGTACAGAGTGGCCACGGTGAACACCATGATCAGGTGTTTCGCCCAAGAAGGCAACGGTCTGAATCGCCTCATGACCTTGTTCTACCAAAACCTTCCCGGGTTTTTGCGCAGCGCCTCGCAGGAAATGTCACCCCCTGCGTCCGAATTGGGGTGAAGTTTCTATTCATCGAGGACGCTCATCGAACCCTTCGCGGGTTGGTGCGGCCTCACATCGTCGTAGCCGGTGCCCTCACCGTCGTTGTAACCCGCGTTCACGTATAAGCCGATTCCATGTTCGAGTCAAGAGGCATCTAAAATAGGGATATCCTGCGGCCCTTCATGACGGCGGCCCCAAGAACCCTCCCATCGTCTCAGTCGCCTCGCTCGCCACGGGAAATCAGGATGCTATACTCAAGTCGTTGAATCCCGCGATACCACAAGGCGCCGACGCCGTGAAACCGCCGACATCGGCGGGTGAGTCCGCATCGATCGGCCCGGTCCTTTCCCACGACTGGGTGACGTGGCCCGACGAGAAACTGCTCGACATGCGGGTCTGCGACCTCGATCTGAAGATCGAAGGATGCGCGCTCGCCGACCAGATCGACCAACTGGCCTCGGAGCTCGAACATCACCGGCTGCTCTTTCGGCCCCACTACTGGATCTCGGACGAATGGTTCACTCCGGACGGTGTGCCCGGGGTCGCCGTCCCGTTTTATCTGGTGCACCCGCGGCTGGCGAAGTTGGAGCTTCGCCAAATGCTCGAAGTCGAGGGCGGCACCCCGGAATGGTGCATGCGCATCCTGCGTCACGAGGCGGGGCACGCGATCGAGAACGCGTACCGCCTGCGGAGACGTCGGCGACGACAGCAACTGTTCGGCAAGTCGTCCGAGCCCTACCCCGACTACTACACGCCGAGACCCTACAGCAAGAGCTTCGTCCTGCACCTGGACCTGTGGTACGCGCAGAGTCATCCCGATGAGGATTTCGCCGAGACGTTCGCGTTGTGGCTCACGCCGGGCTCGATGTGGCAGGAGCGGTACGCGGGTTGGCCGGCGCTCAAGAAGCTCGAATACGTGGATGGTCTGATGCGCGAACTCGCCGACGTGCCGCCTCCGGTGACGTCCGCACGGCGCGTCGATCCCCTGCCGGATCTCTCGAAGACCCTTCGGGAACACTACCAGGCCAAGCGGGAGCGCTACGGTCTCTCCCACCCCGACTTCTACGATCGCGATCTCCGGCGGCTCTTCTCGGATGCGCCGGAGTTCGCGGCCGGCCAGCCCGCGGCGAAGTTCTTGGCCCGCATCCGGCGGGACGTGCGCCGGGAGGTCGCGACCTGGACCGGCGCCTACCAGTACACGATCGATAAGGTGCTAGAGGCCATGATCGACCGCTGCCGTGAATTGAACCTACGCCTGGTCGCGCCGGCGGAGCAAGCCAAGCTCGACTTCACCGTGCTGCTCACCGTGCAGACGATGAATTTTCTCCACAGCGGGCGTCACCGGGTCGCGCTATGAAACGGCTGCGCGTCCTGGTCTTGATGCACGAGGATCTCATGCCGCCCGATACCATCGAGGGCGTCGACCTCCTGAGCGCGGCCTGGAAGACCGAATACGACGTCGTCACCGCGCTCCGCGAGATGGGGCACGAGGTCCAGCCCCTCGGCGTGCGCAACGACCTGGAGGTCATCAAGAACGCGGTGGAGAAGTGGAAGCCGGATATCGCGTTCAACCTGCTCGAGGAGTTCGACGGGGTCGTGCTCTACGATCAAAACGTCGTCTCGTACCTCGAACTGTTGCGGCTCCCCTACACGGGTAGCAATCCGCGCGGCTTGATGCTCGGTCGCGACAAAGGCCTGTCCAAGAAAGTCCTCTCGTATCACCGCGTTCCGTTTCCCGAATTCGTCGTGTGTCCGATCGGACAAGCGATCAAGCGCCCCAAGCACCTGCCCTTCCCGCTGATCGTCAAGTCGGTGTCGGAAGAGGCGTCGCTCGGGATCTCTCAAGCCTCGATCGTGACCGACGACGACAAGCTCCGCGAACGGGTGGCGTTCATCCACGCCCACGTGGGAAGCGGCGCGATCGTCGAGCGGTACATCGAGGGCCGCGAATTGTACGTGGGCGTGCTGGGCAATCGCCAGCTTCAGGTGCTTCCGGTGTGGGAGCTGGACCTGCGCAACCTGCCGGATGAGGCGAAGCGTATCGCGACCGAAAAGGTCAAGTGGAGCACGACGTATCAAGCCAAGTACGGGATCACCTCGGGCGCCGCGAGCAATCTGCCCGAGGGAATGGCGGAGAAGATCCAGCATCTGGCCAAGCGGGTCTACCGCGCCCTCGGTCTCAGCGGCTACGCGAGGATGGACCTTCGACTCGATCCGGAGGGCAAGGTCTATGTGTTGGAGGCCAATCCGAACCCTCAAATCGGCTGCGGCGAGGATTTCCCCGAATCAGCCAAGCTCGCGGGCCTCCCGTACCGGGCGCT
>JACXTT010002081.1_pt1 | contig 32063 bp, 28 predicted proteins | sample 9270951 | NCBI WGS metagenome assembly JACXTT01 (sample SAMN15532306, study PRJNA645909) | rock metagenome | isolation source: weathered quartz diorite | place: Puerto Rico | collected 2017-06-21
CGCGGGTGAGGGGTGCGCCCCTCCCCCGCGGTACCCCCTCCCCGTGGGTTGCGCGCCACGATTGGCAGGCCCTCACCACGCTGGGTCAGACAAGCGTCGCCGGGATCAGCGACCGAGGGCGACCCGGCCCTCGAGGCTGTTCGACCTCAATGCCGCCGCGATGCGATCGATGGCAATCGCGTACGCCGCCAGCCGAAACGAGGTGCGTTTGAAAGTGGCGAACTCGGACACACGCTCGTATGCGCGCCGCATCGTCACGGCGAGGCGTGCCTCGACCTCCTCGCGCAGCCAAGTCTCGGCGTGAAGGTTCTGCAGCCATTCGTAATAGCTCACGACCACGCCACCGGCGTTGGCCAGGATGTCGGGCAGCACGCGCACTCTTCGGCGCTCGAGCATGGCGTCCGCTTCAGGAGTGGTGGGACCGTTGGCCAGCTCGAGAACCCATCGCGCCTTGACTCGGTCGGCGTTGGCGGCTGTGATCTGGCCTTCCAGCGCGGCAGGCACGAGGATGTCGGCTTCCGAGAAAAGGGGATCTTCGACAGATGTCCTGTCGTAAGCGTCGAGTTCGCGAAAGCTTCCACCCCGGGACTTGAACGCGACCAGGTCGGCCACTGGCAGCCCATCTGGGAGGGACACGGCAGCGGTCGAGTCCGACGCGGCCACGACGCGGGCGCCGGCGGCATGCAGGAGCAATGCCGCGTTCGCCCCGGCGTTGCCGAAACCCTGGATGGCGACGGTCGAATCCTTGATGCGCTCCCCGGTCGCCTCCATCGCCGCGTGCAGGACCTCGAATCCTCCTTGCGCGGTGGCGATGTCTCTGCCCGCCGAGCCTCCGAATGCGATGCTCTTGCCCGTCACCACGGCGGGGGAGATCGTCCGGCTCTGCCGCCCATATTCGTCAGCGATCCAGTCCATCATCTGCGAGTTGGTGTTCACGTCCGGAGCCGGGATGTCCACCTGCGGACCGATGACTCGCCAGATGCGCTCGGTGTACGAACGCGTAAGCGCCTCGAGCTCAGTTTTCGAGAGTGTCTTGGGATCGACGGTGATGCCCCCCTTGCCGCCACCCAACGGGATATTCACTACGGCCGTCTTGATGCTCATCCAGGCCGCAAGCGCTTTGACCTCGTCCAGGTTGACGTTTGGGTGATAGCGGATGCCGCCTTTGTAGGGACCTCGCGCAGAGCTGTGCTGCACGCGATACGCGGAGAAGATGACCTGCTTGCCATCGTCCCGGGTGATTGGAACTGAAACCTCGTGAATACGCTCGGGGGTCTTGATCCGCTGAAGCACCGCGTCATCCGAGATGCCGGCGATCGCGGCGGCAGAGTCGACCGTCCGGATGAATCGGTCGAAGGCGCTCTCTTCGGTCACCCCATCCTCGTCGATCGAAAGGTACGCCTCCGCTACCCGGGCCGCAGAACCTCGTTGGCGGCCGCGATCAGCTCGTCGCGGTGCGCGTCATCGCGGGCGAAGATCCGGAACAGCGACATCTGCGCGGGCAGCCTCCGGAACAGATCCATCACGCGGCTCTGCTGGAAGGTTCGTTCGAGCGGCTCGTAGAAAAGGATGCCGGCAGTCTCGGTCATCGGGTTGAATGCCCGCGACTCCTGCGCGGCGACGTCGACCTCGAACTCGATGTCGCGAAGACGTTCAGGAAGATGGGCGCGGATGTTGGCGGCGAACTCGGCCCTGGTGCCGCGCAGCGCACCGGCCGGGACGTCGCGCGCGTCGGAGAGTCCCTGGTAGACGAGCTTCCACTTCAGCCTGCGCGCCACGATCGCCGCCCATGCCTGGCCGAGCTCGCGGCGCTGCGGGTCCAACGTGCCGCGCGCCCACGAATCGACGTCCGACAAGAGCGACCACTCGGTCAACGCCTGGTACGCGTCGAGCCGCTCCAGCGGATTGCCGCCCAGCAGCAGCGCCAACGTCGGTCGGAACACCTCGCGAAGCTGGAGATCGATGCGGCGGACGGTCCGGTGGAAGTAGACCTGGTGGTAGAGGTACAGCCTCGCGTTGAGGAACATGTACAGCGCCTCGGCGCCATGCGCGTGAAGAGTCAGCCCGTGCTCGGAGATGAACGAGTAGTGGAGGATGCGCTGCACGTCCACCGGGCCGGCGGCGACCCCACATATATAGGAGTCGCGAGGGACGTAGTCCATGTTGTCGGCTGAGAACGGCCCCACCATCGCCGGCTTTAGCGCCATGAGCCAGGAGGGCGGCTCGAAGCGCCCGAGGTCGGACGACGAGATGAGGTAGGCGACCCAGCGCGGGTCGATGTGCTCGCCTGGCCCGAAGTCGGCATTCGGTGAAGCGCCAATGCCGGCGATGACCGGCGCGAGCGGTCCGGTGATGAGCGCGCGGCCGATGACCTCGTGGTCGATCCGCCACTCGTCGAGGTAGTTCTCGTCGAAGAAGTGGCCAAACGGACCATGGCCGACGTCGTGCAGCAGCCCCGCCACCCGCATCGTCTCCTCCACCAGCGCGACCGATGGCGTGTGCTTGTGGCTCGAGCTAAGCGTCGGATACAGATGGCGCGTCCATTCGCCTGCCAGGTGCATCGCCCCGAGGGCGTGCTGGAAGCGTGAATGCTCCGCCGTCGCAAACACCCACCAGGCGCTCTGCAGCTGGTGAATCCGACGCAGTCGCTGGAGCCAGGCCGAGTCGATGAGGTCCTGCTCGGTGGTCTCGCCGGGCGCGCCCCCAGGTCCGCCCTTGGTGATGCGCACGTAGCGGTAGATCGGGTCACTGAACAGGTTGACCCGGGAGTACTCGGCGGTCGGTCCGGCCACGTGAGCGATTATCAAGTCCGGTGGCAGATCCTTCGCGCGGCGTCCAGCTTTTTAACAGCGGCCAGTACTGGGAGGCCCACGAGGCCTGGGAGCACGAGTGGGTGCCCGACCGGCGCGGCCCCGACTCGGGCTTCTACAAGGGATTGATCCAGATCGCGGCCGGCTGCCTCCACTACCAACGGCGCAACCGGCGCGGGGCGGTCAACAAATGGCGCAGCGGGGCCACCTACCTGCGCCCTTATCTGCCGGCGCACAACGGCGTGAAGCTGTCGCGGCTCGTCACGGCCGTGGATGGGTTCCTCGAGGCCATGGCCGCGGATGGATGGCCTGAGCTGGAGATGCCCAGGATCGCTCAGGAATAGGACCGGCAACTCGCCGCGCCTAGGCCGGGTTCATCCCGGCCATCACCCATCGTGCCCCTTCCAGACGCCTACCAATCGTGGTGCGCAACCCCCGGGAGGGGGTTCCGCGGGGGAGGGGCGCACCCCTCACCCGCGCTCGTATGGAGGAAAGCGCCGGCCCGCGCCTGACTCGATCAGGCCGCCATGGCCGAGCCGCAGCAGGTCCTTGGCGTCCGCGCGCCCGTAGGCGAAGACGAAGGGCAGCAGCAGGTCGAGCGAGCTCGATCTGCCGAACCCGGCGCACGACGCCACGCCCACCACCGCCGCCTCACCAAGGCGCGCCAGCCACAGCATGCTGCCGGGGTGCATGGGGGCGCCGAGCTGGAGCAACTCGCCGCCGGTGTTGGCGAGCTCGGCGTAGGCGGGGTCCAGCGGGTCGATGGCGGAGGCGCCCGCAAACAGCACCAGCTGGGCCCCTGCGGATCGTGCCTCGCGATACACCGCGGCGACCGCCTCAGATGTGCGCGGCACCTCGCGGACGGCGATGACTTCTGCGCCGTACCAGCCGAGCTTGCGAGTGACGGCCGCCCGGAAGAGCTCGCGCGCTTTGGGCTTCAAGCGCTCGGTCGCGACGACGAAGGTGCGCAGCGGCAGAAACGGCACGAGCTGGATTGGGGGGCCGCTGTGACGGATCAGGGACTCGACCTCGTCGAGCAGCCGGCCCGGTACCGCGACGGGCGTCACCTTGCAGCCAGCAACCTCCTCGCCCTCCGCCACGGCCTGCCCGTCCATCACCGTGAACGCGGATACGTGGCCGAGCGCGTTGATGGCGTCGATGACATCGGCGCGGACGCGGATGAGACCCCGCCTCACTGCCACCAGCCTGGCCTGGCTCTGCGTCGGCGGGCGCGCCTCCAGGCCAGGCCCGACCAGGGCTTCCGCCAGCCGGCGCGCAGCCTCGTCTTCATGCACATCGCCGGGCTCGAGCTCCATCACGTGAATATCGGCGACGCCGCGCACGCGGTCGAGGTCCTCCGCCCTGAGGACCGAGCCCTTGCGCAGCTCAGGGCCGATGTCGTGCACCAGGACGCGACCTTCGATGTCGTTCGCCTGAGCAGTCGCGCCGTTCAACCGCAGTGCCCGCACAGTTGCGAGCATAGAGTCGTGCGGCTTTACAACACGATGACCCGGCGGAAGGACGAGCTGCGTCCGCTCGAAGGGCGTCGCGTGAAGATCTACTCATGCGGGCCGACGGTGTACCGCTTCGCGCATGTCGGCAACCTGCGCACGTACATGTTCGCCGACCTCCTCTGCCGGGCCCTCGAGTACGTCGGCTACGAGATACAGCAGGTGATGAACATCACCGACGTCGGCCACCTCACCGACGACACCTTTGATCGCGGCGAGGACAAGATGCTCGTCAGCGCGCGGCTGGAGAAGAAGTCGACCGAGGAGATTGCCGACTTCTACACCAAGGCGTTCATGGACGACGCGGCTGCGGTCAACATCCGGCCCGCGTCGGTGTACCCGCGCGCGACCCACTACATCCCGCAGATGATCGACATCGTGGCCAGGCTCATCGAGCGGGGCCATGCCTACGAGGTCGGGGGGACGGTCTACTACGACATCGCGAGCTTCCGTGATTACGGCAAGCTCTCACGCAACTCGCGCGATCAGCTGCTCGCCGGCACGCGCGGCGAGGTCGACCCGCGCAAGCACCATCCGGGTGATTTCACGCTGTGGAAGTCCGCGGGCGAGCATCGCCTGCAGGTGTGGCCAAGCCCGTGGGGTGATGGATTCCCCGGCTGGCACATCGAATGCTCGGCCATGTCGATGGCGCTGCTCGGTGAGCGCTTCGACATCCACACCGGTGGCAGCGACAACGTGTTTCCCCATCACGAGGCGGAGATTGCACAGTCGGAAGGCGCGACCGGCCACCAGGTCGTGAGTCACTGGATGCACGGCGGTCATCTGCTGCTCGGCGGTGCGCGCATGGCGAAATCGGCGGGCAACTTCTTTCGCATCACGGAGCTGATCGACCAGGGCTTCGATCCGCTCGCGTTCCGCTACCTGATGCTGCAGGCCAAGTACAGGACCAAGCTCAACTTCTCGACGGAGGCGTTGGGCGGCGCGGATCGGGCGCTCGCTCAGTTGAGGGACCGCGTCGCTCAATGGTCGGGTGGACCGGAGCAGGAAACGACTGACTTCGAATCACGTTTTCAGGCAGCGCTCGCCGACGACCTCGACTTCCCCGCCGCCATGGCGCTTGTCTCGAAGCTCGTGCACGCGGACGTGGCTGCCGGCGCCAAAGCAAGGTTGCTGCGGGGCTGGGATCGGGTGCTTGGCCTGGACCTCGCGCGCGGCAGTGTGAAAAAAGAGCTGCCACCCGGCGCGGCCGAACTGCTTTCAGCCCGCGAGCGAGCTCGAGCGGCGAAGGATTACATCGCATCCGATCGGCTGCGCGAGTCGCTTGCTCGTATCGGCATCACGGTGATCGATACGCCGGATGGGCAACGCTGGGACGGCGGTTAGCAGCCGGCGCCGAGCGATGGGCCGGACCTTGCGGCCCGGCCCGTCGAGAGGAAGGGTCTTACTCCGTTACGAGCAGCGCCAGGTCATGGACGTGGCGGAAGGTCGCTGGGCTTCCCATGCCCATTGGCCTTGCCGTTTCCGTTGCTCTTGCCGTGGCTGCTGGTGTTGCCGTTGCCCTTGCCGTTGTTTCCGCTGTGGCCGTTGCCCTTGTTGTTGTCGTCGTTACCGTGGTTCAGCCGCGCGCTGCTCGCCGCGTGCTGGTCGCTGACGAGGTCTCCGTGCTGCTTGGCAAACGCGCTGACGCAATCGCCGATGCCATGGTGCCCATCCGTCAGCGCCGCCTTGCACGCGGCGACCTGCTGCTTCACCTGCTGTCCCCAGTCCGCGGGGTTCAGGCTGCCGGTCGTCACGGCTTCGGTGGCGGCAAGAGCACCTGCCCCGGCGAACACCGCCACCGCAAGCCCCGTAAGCACCTTCAACGCGATCGCTGCCCCCGCACCGCCGACGATCCTCTTGACCAGCCCAGCCGATCCGGGTGTCCGCCATGCAGGAACTGACGCCCCATCAACCGGCCGCAAGACCCGGTTGAGCTCCCTCTCGATCTCACCGTCGAAATCGTTGGTGTCGATCATCAATCAGAAGGGACGCCGTCCTCTGTCAAAGTACCCATCTCCATCTGGGCCTTCGAGGAGTCATCTCGAAGGAGCCGCCTCAAGCGCTCCTTGGCTGCCGCAAGGCGGGAAGCCACTGTGCGTTCTGGTATTTCGAGGGCCGACGCGATCTCGCGGTTCGAGTAGCCGTGGTGGTGGCGCAGCACGATGGCCGCAGCCTGCTTGGCGGGAAGCTTGCGCAGAGCGTTGATCAGGTCCGACCGTTCTGCCACCGTGCCCGGGTCCGTTGGCTCCGCCGGGCGGCCCAGGCGCCGGATCACCTGACCGACCTCGCGCATCCTCGCGTACCGCTTGTACGAGATGGCGGTGTTGATGGCGATCCGATGCAGCCACGCCTCCGCGGGCGCGTCCTTGCGCCATGTGGACCACATCCTGTATGCCCGCTCGAACGCGTCGTGTGTGCAGTCCTCGGCGGCCGCGCGATCGCCGAGAACGCCGATCAGAGTGCCAAGCACGCGGTTGTACGAGGCCCGGTAAAGGCGCTCGAAATCCTCGGTTGCGCCGGCTCTGTACGCGTCAGTGTCTGAGATGGCGGGCCCCCGTCTGTAGCTTGAACTGCGCAGCCCGGGGGCGACCCCCGTTAACCAAAAGAACGAAGGGCAGCGCAGGCGGGGTTACGAATCCAGACCTTGACGGCGAACACATGTTCGGGTATCGTGCCGATCTGCCCATGCCCGCGCTTCCGCCATTTGATCCCTCCTATTTCCAGGGCGAGGTGACCCTCGACCACGTCATCCCGGCGTCGGAGGCGGTGTTCGCACCTCTCCCGGCCGACCTCAAGCCTGAACTCGCAACGGCACTGAGCCGGCGCGGCATCGAGCGCCTCTACTCGCACCAGGCCGAGGCGTACGCGGCGGTGCGTTCGGGCCGCCACCTGGTGATCGTCACGCCGACCGCCAGCGGCAAGACGCTTTGCTACAACCTGCCGGTCCTGCAGCGGCTGCTCGAGGACCCTGATCGGCGCGCCATCTACCTCTTTCCGACCAAGGCCCTGGCGCAGGACCAGCTGGCGGAGCTTGGCGCCCTCAAGGCCGGCCTGCCCATTGACTTGCGGGTCGACACGTACGACGGGGACACGCCACCGGGACGGCGAACGGCCATCAAGGAGGCGGGGCACGTGATCATGACCAACCCCGACATGCTGCACACGGGCGTGCTGCCGCATCACACGCGATGGCGCCGGCTTTTCTCGAGCCTCGAGTTCGTCGTCATCGACGAGCTGCACACATATCGCGGGCTTTTCGGGAGCCAGGTGTCCAACGTCATCCGCCGCTTGAAGCGCATCTGCGCGTTCTACGGCTCACATCCGACCTTCATCTGCGCGTCGGCCACCATCGCCAATCCAAAAGAGCTCGCGCAGAAGCTGATCGAGGAGGACGACATCGCGCTGGTCGACCGCAGCGGCGCACCGCGTGGCGAGCGGCGTCTCATCTTCTACAACCCGCCGCTGCTCAATCGCGAACTCGGAGTCCGGCGCAGCTCGATGCTCGGGGCGCGTCGAATCGCGGCGCCATGGATCAGGTCGGGCATCCAGACCATCGTTTTTTGCCGCAGCCGCCTCCAGGTCGAGGTGATGTTGAGCTATCTGCGCGAAGACCTCGCGCCACGGCTCGACGCGAGCCGGCGAGTGCGCGGCTATCGCGCGGGCTACCTGCCGCTGCACCGACGCGAGATCGAGGCCGGCCTGCGCGCCGGAGACATCACAGGCGTCGTGAGCACCAACGCGCTCGAGCTCGGCATCGACATCGGCAGCCTCGAGACGTCGGTGCTCGTTGGTTACCCAGGGACGATCTCGTCCACGTGGCAGCAGCTCGGCCGCGCTGGTCGGCGAGCGGGTTCCGTCGGCGTGTTCGTCGCCTCGAGCTCCCCGCTCGACCAGTTCATCGTCCGGCACCCCGAGTACTTCCTCAGCGCGAACCCTGAGGAGGGTCTGATCGATCCCGACAACCTGCTCATCCTCGCGGGGCACCTGCAGGCGGGCCTGTTCGAGCTCCCCTTCGAACAGGCCGAACGCCTCGGGCGCGCCGACGTCAAGGAGCTGCTGCAGGTCTTCGAAGAGGACGGCTCAGCGACCCAGTCCGCCGGGCGCTGGTTCTGGAGCCGGCAGTCATTTCCCGCGGAGGAGGTGCATCTGCGCCGGATCGCGGCCGACAACGTGATCATCATCGACACTTCGCATCCACGCCCGCAGGTCATCGGCGAAATGGACCAGTTCTCGACGCCGGTGTTCCTGCACGAGGAGGCCGTCTATCTCCATGAGGGCGCGCAGTATCACGTCGACCGTCTCGATTGGAATGAGAAGAAGGCGTATGTGCGCCCGGTCGAGGTCGACTATTACACCGACGCGCTGTCGGCGGTCACGGTACAGGTGCTCGACACGTTCGCCGGTCCTGACGGCACTGGACTGCACCGGCATCACGGCGAGGTGAAGATCACGTCCCTCGCCTCGATGTTCAAGAAGATCCGCTTCCACACGCACGAGAACATCGGCTCGGGACCGATCCACCTGCCGGAGCAGACACTGCACACGACCGGGTACTGGCTTTCCCTCGATGAGGACCAGTGGGCCGCGCTGGGCCGCGAGACGCTGGAAGCCGGACTGCAGGGCATGGCGCACTCGCTGCGCCACATCGCGAGCCTGCGCCTGATGTGCGACCCACGCGACCTGGGCGCGGTCGCGGAGGTCCGCTCCATCACGACGCGTCTGCCGACCGTCACCGTCTACGAGATCTACCCGGGCGGGGTCGGCTACGCGCAGCGCATGTACGACCTGCATGAAGAGCTCATCGACGGCGCCGCATCGCTCGTCCGCGAATGCCAGTGCCTCGCGGGCTGCCCGTCCTGCATCGGTCCTCTCCACATGGTCGAAGGAGCCAAAGCTGCGTGTCTTCGCCTGCTGTCGTCGCACTTAGAGAGCGTCTTGATCGCCTAGGAGGCGCGCCTCGTCCCAGCGCCAAACCGGTCCATCCGGTGCCGCGTGGGTTCGAGGTGATCACGACGCGCTTCGGAGACGCTCTCATGCGTCAGGACGTATTGCCACTGCCGCCGCTCGAGCCGCATCCGGGCAACGTCGCGTACCTCGACACCGAGACGACGGGACTGTCCGGTGGCGCGGGCACTTACGTGTTTGCGGCAGCAGTCGCGCGCCCGATCGACTGCGGCTTGCGCCTGGCCCAGCTCTTTCTGCCTCAGCCGGGAATGGAGGCGGCGTTTCTGGCCGCTCTGCGCGACGAGATCGAGCCCGCGGCGACGCTCGCGAGCTTCAACGGCGGGTCGTTCGACCTGCCCGTGCTGCGCACGCGATGGGTGATGGCACGCATGGAGGGCGACATGCGCCATCCCCAGCATGTCGACCTGCTGACACTCGTGCGGTCGCTGTTCCGCCACCGCATGGAGCAGTGCAACCTGCGCACTGTCGAGGAGCGGTTGCTCGGCTACGAGCGCGAGGATCCTGTGTCGGGCGCGCTGGCGCCTGATGCCTACTTCGACTACCTCCAGCGGGGCTACAGCCCGCTGCTCGAATCGGTGCTGGAGCACAACCGGCTCGATGTGATCAGCCTGGTCCACCTGCATTCGGTGCTCATGCGCCGGCTCGACGGCGGGGATGGGGCGATGGACGCGGCCGACTGGCTGGCGCTCGGCCGGCATCGGTTCCGGCGCGGCGCGCGCGCCGACGGCTGGCGAGCGCTGCGCAACGCCGCCGGCTACACGAGCGGCGAAGCGGCTGCGACCGCGGGCCTCTGGATTTCGCGCCGCCTCGTGCGGCTGGGCTCCATCGGCGGCGCCGACCGGCTGCTGACCCAGATGGAGGAGCGGTTCACCGGAGACCTGCGCGTGGTGCTCGCACGGGCGCGGCTGCTCGAGTGGCGGAGGCGCGACCCGAGCAGCGCACTGTCGGTGGTCGAGGCGGCGCAGCGCCGGTTTCCCGAGGCGGCGGCGGAGCTAGAGCCGAGACGCGCTCGCCTGGCTGGGAAGGTGCTGCGTCGCGGGCGCGCCGGCCGGGACCGCCGGCTCAAGAGTCGCCGGCAGGGCGACGGCCGGCAGGGGTGGTTCCAGACTTCCATCCCCGACGGTCCGGCTTAGAGCGGTGACCACAGTGGGGTCGAAATCCGCGCCCGAGGCGCCTTCGATCATCTTCGCGGCAGCGGCCGGCGTCATCCTCTCGCATCCGCGGCCGGCGGTCATCGCCTCGTAGGCCTCCGCCACGGCCAGCACCCGCGCCGCCCTCGGGATCGCCTCAGCCACCAGCGAGTCGGGCTTGCCCAGGCCGTCCCATCGCTCGTGGTGGTGGCGAATCGCGGCCGCGACCGCCGGCGAGAAGTTCGCCTCCTCGACGATCTTCTGGCCGGCCTCGGGGTGGCCAGGCATCTCGAGCTCCTGCGCGTCGAGTGTCAGCGTGAGGTGACCGATGTCGTGGAGGAAGGCCGCGTTGCGGAGGTCTTCGATATCGGCGCCCGACATGCCAAGGACCCGCCCGAGCTGTTCGGAGATGGCGGCTACGCGGCTCGAGTGTCCCTGCGCGACTGGGCTGCGGTGGTCGACCGCGTGTGCAGCCGCGACCACCACCTGGGGGCCCGCCTCGCTGAGCATCGACATGAGGTTGCCGTCCGCCAGCTCCAGCTCGGTCACGAGCTGGGGGAAGGTGCATGCGCGGTCCTTGCCCTCGCGCTTGGCCAGGTACAGAGCCTGGTCCGCGGCGGCGATCAGCTCCTGAGCGGTGAGCGCGTCCTCGGGATAGGTCGCCACGCCGACGCTGAACGTCAGGAACTTGCCTGGAATGGTCGCCACTGCGGCCGCATGCACCGCGTCGACGATGCGGTACGCCAGGCGCTGGCCGCCGACACCGCTGGTGTCGGTGGCAAGGATTGCCAGCTCGTCGCCGCCGTATCTGGCGACTGTATCCTGCGCGCGTGCCGCCGCGCGCGCGATGCGCGCCCCCATCTGGAGGACCAGGTCGCCATGCTGGTGACCCAGCTCGTCGTTGACGGACTTGAAATGGTCCAAGTCGATGAGCAGCAATGACAGCGGGCTCGACGCACGATCGGGCCTGGCGAACGCGGTGTCGAGCCGGCGGTGAAGCTCGCGCACGTTGTACAGGCCGGTAAGCGAATCGGTCGTTGCCTCCTGCGTGCTGCGGTGATAGCGGAGCGCGCTGGCAAGCGCGACCGCGGAGCTGCCGGACAGGGCGTCGATGGCGAACAGGTCCTGGTTGCTGAAAGGCAGCGCCGCGCGCTTGAGGATGAGGACCGCGGTGGTGCCGTCCCCGGACGTCATCGGCACGATCATGGTGGTGCGGTCGCCGGAGAAGGCCGCCTCGCCGGAGCGCGCCACCTGCGCGAGCTGCGCGTCGTCGATGGGCTCGGGTGGAACTTCAGCTCCCGATTGCTGAGCCACAGTGCCCACCACCGCGAAGCCGTCCGGCGCGGCGATGACCATGATCCCGCGCTGCGCTCCGGTCATCTGCAGAGCGTGTGAGACCACCGCAGCAAACACATCCTTGATGTCGGTCTCGCTGACGATGCTCGAGCTCAGGTCGCGCAGCAGGTCGGCCTGCGCCGCGCGCCGCACCGCCTGCCGGCGCTCGCGCTCCAGTTCACGCGTCATGTAGCCGGTGGCCAGCGCAACCACAAGAAAGAGGAAGACGATGCCGATGGCGCTGAGGCGGCTGTTCGGGTCAGACGACAGAGTGGTCGGCGTGAACGTGCCGCCGACAAACAGATAGATGAAGGCAATGGCGAGGGCGGACACGACGCTGGCGATGGCGCCGAACCGCACCGCGCTGGTGATGACGGAGAGGAACAGGGCCAGGAAGTACGGGCTGTTGAAACCGTCCGACAGGTAGACCAGGGCGGCGGAGAACAGGATGTCTAGCGTCATCGTGGTGAGGCTGAACTGCTTGCCCGGCTTGTAGCCCCGGAACAGCAGGGCCGTCACCAGGACGGCCATCGCCGCCCACACCGCAAGCACCAGGTCGACCGTGTCCTTGGTCTGGATGCTGGTGATCGACGTCAGGTTGATCAGCCCGCCCAGGACGGCCAGGAAGATCCAGCGGAACATGACGGCGACGCGCTCGCCGATCTGGCGACGCTCGGCGTCGAAGTTCTCGTCGAGGGCTTTTGCCCTCTGTTCCTGCTGGCGGGCGTCTACGGCGACGACTGCCTCGCTGCTCATAGCACTCACTTCGTATTCGGGGGGAGGGGTTGGCGGAGGGGGTTTAGGCGAGAGGGTTGAGCCAACACTTTACGGTCCAGGACCCTCGATTCAGCCCCCCTTGGACGCTTAAGACTTGTGGGCTTCAGGCACTCACTTCATCATTCCGGCCGTGGCCGTCACACTCACTCGGGATCGCCTGCTGAAGGGGCTCATGTGGGTCGCATGCGGGGTCCTGCTGCTGGGCGCCCTGGCGGCGCTGGTCGTCCCACGTGGAGGCGACAACCGGATCGCGCCCGCCGCCCTGCCGTTCGTGTTCGGCGCCGCAGCGCTGGTGGTCCAGGCGCTGAAGCCAAACAACCTCGACGTGGTCATCCGCTCGTGGGCGACGGCGCTGCTTTTCGCAGCGGCGGCGCTGGCCGCGACCTACGGCGTGATGGTGGTAGCCGCCGTGCCGCTGCGGCTGTCCATCGAGGGCACGTGCCCGCCGGCGCTGGCGACATGCCCGCTCGGGTTCGCCCGGCCGCTATCGAGCGGAGAGAACCTTGCGCTCGAGATCACCGTGGTCGGCGGGGTCATCGCCCTGCTGCTGATCTTCGTGGCCCTGGAGGTGCACTACCGGCCTCGCCTTCGCCTCGTGAGCCGACCCAAACCCCCCGGCCCGAGCGTTTAGAGACCAGACTCATGAGCTCGAAATCGAGTCTGGGAGGCCCCGCCCTGCGCAATACAGACCGAACTCGGCCGTTGTGTTAAGTGCCCCGGCCCCTGGATTGCGGGAGAACCCGATGTGATTCGCCTGCTGAATAACCGCGCCTACGCTGCTCTGCACCCCATCGGGCGCAGGGCACGAAGCCAGCGTTCCCAGGCGCTTGTCGAGTTCTCACTCGTGGCGCCGGTGATGTTGCTGATCCTCTTTTCGGCGATCGACATCTGCCGGTTGCTGTACACGTACACCGCCATCTCGTCGGCGGCGCGCGACGGCGCGCGCACCGCGTCGCTGAGCGGCTCCCTGTTCACCGACTGCCAGATCATCGCCGAGGTCGAGGCGGTGGGCCAGGGCTTCCCGGTGCGCATGGATCCGAACTCCCTGGTCGGTGACTCTGACCCGAACAACCCGGCCGGCGCGCTGCAGCCGGGCATTCCGCCACCAAACGTCGGCTATGGGTACATCTGGCCCGCAGTTTCGACCGGTGTACCCCAGGACCTCCCAGGCAACTGCAATTCGAGCAACCAGCGCGCGGTGTCACCGTCGGTGAAGCACGTGGCGGTTGAGGTGCAGTACCACTTCATCCCGTTGCTGCCGTTCGTGAACGCGTTCGCGCCAAACATCATCGTCAAGACGGTTTCAGTGGTGACTGTCGAATGAGCTGGTGGTGGATCAGCAGCAGAACGCGGCGCCAGCGCGGCCAGGTGCTGCCCATCGCGGCAGCCGCTTTCCTCGTGATGTGCGGGCTGGCGGGACTCGCAATTGACTCGAGCCGTGACTACCTGATCAAGCGCAACGCGCAGAACGCCGCGGATTTCGCGGTGCTCGCCGCCTCGAAGCAGATGACGTATCAGTCGAGCTTCCTCGCACCGATCAGTACCGGTTCGCCGGCGATCCAGGCGGCGCACGACTTCGCCGCCGTCAACGGCTTCAACACGCTCTTCTCGAGCAACTGCGATGCGTCGAGCGGCTCTGGGTTTGCGACCAGCTGGTTCGACGTCGCAGGCCCACCCTGCAACGCGACCACGGGCTTCACGAACAAGGTCACCATCAACTCGCCGCCGATCCCCCTGCCGGGCAACCCCGTCCCGCTCGCCTGCCAGGGCAGCAGTGCCTACTCGTGTGTGCAGGTGGTGATCACCACCCGCATCGCCGAGCTGTTCACCACCGCCCTGGGCATCAACTTTGCGTACGTGACGGTGGCGGCCGCCGCGCAGGCAACTCTGCCGAACACGGCGTTCGACGCGCCGCCGCCGACCTCGATCACCCTCTACCAACCGGGCAGTGTGCAGAGCGGATGCTCGGTGGCGCAGCAGCAGTGCTTCGACGAGACCAAGGCCGCCAACCGCTCGCAGCTCACCTGCACCGGCGGCACCAACAACTGTCCGACGTTCTGGTCCCGCCCCGGCACCGCGCCCAAGTTTTACGGCTATGACGGGTCGGTGCTCAGCCCTCCCGGTGACTACACAGCACTGCGCTCCAACGGCGACATGGTCATCCAGGACGCGACCACGATTTGCGACGCCTACGGCGGCGCCAACTGCGCACCGAACACCGCACGTGGCACGCAGGGCTGGGCTGTTCCAGGTGGAACCAAGGTCTACTGCCAGGCCATCACGGGTGCGTTCATCACTCCATGCACGACCACCGGCCAACCCGGCCTGAACCGCATCTACGGCAACCAGACCTCCTGGACGCCCTACGCGTACTGGTACCCGACCGTTGACACCAGCGGCCTGAAGGACTGCGGCTCGTTGATCCTCAACGGCCAGCCGATGTACGGACCGTGCGCCAACCCGCAGGAGCCCTACCTGATCGGGCACGGCTCCTACGACTTCATCGTGATCAACCACGGCACATATGAGTTCGATTCGGGCCTGTACGACATCACCGGGAAGGCGCCGGTCAACACGCTCGGCGGTTGCTGCTACACCGCCAACGGCATCGACCACAGCAACGAGACGGCCGCCGGCGATTTCGACCTGTGCACCGGCGGCACCTCGACCTCCTGCCCCAACCTGACGGCGGGCGTGTGGATCGGCCACGGTCGCGGCAGTTTTACGGCCTACCAGGGCCCAACCCCCGGCTCGTGCACCAACGGTGTGGCCGGCAGTGGTGGCGGCGGTGGTGACCCGACGGTTATCAGCGGCAGTGGCGTGGTGTTCAGGCTCGAGCCGTCCTCTGGCGGTTTTGTCAGCACCAACGAGGTCACCGGACTGACCCTCGCCGGCGCCGGTGTCGGTGCGGTTCCCGAGGTGAACGGCTCGCCGCTACTGATCGACATGGAGAACAACGGCTTCGTCCACATCGACTCGTCGCAGCCGGGCTCGGGCGTGCCGCCCAATACGACCAGCGGCATCATCTACCAGACGCCGAACGCAACCGGTGGCGGTGTTGAGTTCGACCCGAGCATGGCCGGCTTCAACGTGAGCGGCCAGGAGCTGCCCGCGATCCAGGGCCAGATCCTCGCCTACACACTGACCATCATCGGCCAGTCCGGCGGCACGTTCGACTTCACGCAGGGCTACGGCGGCGGCTCGGTGCCCGGCATCGGCACCAGCGGCCGCAATGAGAACTCAATCATCACCAGCGTGAGCTTGACCGCCGGCGCGCCGGGCTATTCGGTGCTCACGGTCAACTACGCGGACGAATGGATGATGGACGCGTACGACATCTACGCGAAGATCAACAACGGCAGCCCGCAGTTCTTCTCCCAGGGCATCTGGACGACGCCGCCCGGCCCAGGTACGCCGCTGCCGCCCCCCGCCAACAACCCCGGAGACGCTTTCCCTGCCTACCCCAACGGAGCCGCGCCTGGGCAGTACTCGATCAACGGCAATGACTGGAAGTTCACCGTGCCCAACAGCAACGGTGCAACGGTTGAAGCGAAGGGCAACTGGACGTGGGGCCACCAGAACACGATCCCGGGTGCCCAGACCGCCAACTACACGGCGCAGTTCATCTACACGTTCCCGAACCCCGTGGGGAACTACATCAGCGTCACCCTCTTCCTGCTCGACGGCGACCGCTGCGGTGACTACGCCTACGCCACCTACACCTTCAAGAGCACGGGTGGCCCTGGCCCCGGTCAGCAGAGCGTCGGTTCTGTGGTGCTCGTCCAGTGATGGGTAGGCGCCATGAGCGCGCGCAGGCGCTGGTCGAGTTCGCGGTCATCTCCCCGATCCTCTTGATTTTCGTGCTCCTGACCGTCGACGTCGGGCGCGCCTACTGGCAGTCGATCGACGCCGCCGGCGCTGCGCGCGCGGGCGTGCGCATGGCCATCATCTCCGACACGAGCGACATCGGTGGCGCCGTCCGCGACGAGCCGAACAGCGGCATCCCGAACACTGTCGCGGCCTGGGGCTCGGAAGGCCCTGGCACCAGCTGGGGCACGTGCGTCACCAACGTTCAGACGTGCGGCGACCCCAACGGCTGCGCGCCGACGTCCTTCAGCGGCAGCCAGATCGCATGCTTCGCCATCCGGACGTGCACCCTGTCCAACGGGGACCTCGGCAGCTGCGTCTCCTACGGTCCATGGGGGCAGAGGCCGCTGGGCCTGGGCGGCCACGGGGTCCAGGTCAAGGTGGTGATCAAGTTCGCGTCGGTGACACCGGCACTGGCGCAGATCGTGGGCAGCGCGACCGGCGGAATCCTGTACTTGGTGCAGTCCGCCATAGGCGAAGAGCTCTACTTCTAGTAGTCCTTTAGTCCTACTCCGCTCGCGGCCGAACTCAGATTCTTGAGCACTTGCGCGACAGATGTTGCGCGGCTCGACGCGGCGCATAGAATTCCGGCACGCCGTTTCTGGTTGTCAGGCTGGAATTGCGAGGAGGGTTCGGAGTGGTTCGACACAAGCTCGTGCTCTTAGGCACCCTTTTGATCACCGCCCTGGCGGTGTCAGCGGTACCTGCGAGCGCCCAGGGTTCCGGACGGCACGTCTTCGCGGGCACCAAGCCCTCGTGGACGGCAGGTGTGCGACAGAGCGCACCGCTCGCGGCCGGCGAGCGGGTCGGCGCCCAGGTCTGGCTGACGCCGCGCAATGCGGCCCAGCTCGACGCACTTGCGCTGGCCGTCAGCGACCCCAGGAGCTCGCAGTACCGACACTTCCTTTCGTCGGCGCAGTACGACGCGAGTTTCGCGCCTTCCGCCGCGTCGGTGGCCGCAGTCACGCAGTGGCTGACCGGCAGCGGTCTCCACGTCGACAGCGTGGCCGCCGGTAACGCGTTCGTCAGCGTGTCCGGTCCGGCGATCGCGATGAACTCGGCGTTCGGCACGCAATTGCAGCACTACATCATCAACGGCAAGTCGGAGCGGGCTCCCTCGCAGGACATCTCCGTGCCGGCCTCAGTGGCCGACGCCGTGCTGGGGGTCACCGGGCTGACCACGTTCGGCCACACGCTCAAGCCGGCGTTCTCTCCGCCAGGCGGATTCCGCAACGCCACTCCATGCTCGTCCTTCTACGCGCAGCAGGTCGCCTCGACTCTGCCGCAGTTCGGCGGCAGCACCCTGCCCTACGCGCCATGCGGCTACGTGCCATCGCAGCTGAGGAGCGCCTACGGCGTCGGCCAGGGCGGCGGCTTCGGCCAGGGCCAGACGGTCGCCATCACCGACGCTTTCGACTCGCCCACCCTGCTGCAGGACGCCAACAAGTACTCGAACAACCGTGGCGACAACCGGTTCAGGGTCAACCAGTTCCAGAATCGCAGCGTGCCCGAGTGCTTTAGCGGCACGGGCCTTGACTGCGCGACTCTCCAAGCCAACTGCGGTGGCAGCGGTTGGTACGGCGAGCAGAGCCTCGACGTTGAGGCAGTGCACGGCATGGCACCGAAAGCCGGCGTGCTCTACTACGGCGCGGGCAGCTGCTACGACGTGGACCTCCTGGCTCAGCTGAACCAGGTCGTCCAGGACAACCAGGCCTCGATCGTCACCAACTCGTGGGGCCAGCCCACGTTTGTGGTCGGCACGCAGTTTGGCTGCCCGCAGGGGCAGGTCTGCATCACCGTCGACCAGACGACGATCAGCGCCTACGAGTCGATCTTCAAGCACGGTGCCGTGCTCGGCATCGGCTTCTACTTCTCCTCCGGCGACAACGGCGACGAGTACCAGGCGTTCGGGTACAGCCACCCGGACTTCCCGACCGGCGACCCGTGGGTGACCTCGGTCGGCGGCACCTCGCTCGCCATCGGCCAGAACGGCCAGCGCGTCTTCGAGACCGGCTGGGGCACGTCGCAGTGGCGGAGCACCGACGGCTACGTCTCGTGGGACCAGAACATCGCGCCGTTCCAGTACGGGTCGGGCGGCGGCTACAGCCAGATCTTCAAGCAGCCCAAGTACCAGAGTGGGGTTGTGCAGAGCGATCCGAGCGGCGGTCGCGCCGTGCCGGACATCGGGCTGGTAGGTGACCCCACCACCGGAATGCTGGTCGGCGAAACCCAGTTCTTCGCGGATCTCGGCAAGGCTGGGAGGAACGCATACGGTGAGTACCGCATCGGCGGCACGAGCCTTTCCTCACCGCTGATGGCCGGCATCCAGGCGGACGCCCAGAGCATCAACAACGAGCGCATCGGGTTCGCCAATCCCGCGATCTACAACCTGGCCCGCCTTGCTCAGAACCCGTACTACGACGTGACACCGCAAGGTGACGCAGGCAACATCCGCTCGGACTTCATCAACGGGCTCGACTCGGCGAGCGGAATCCGCTACTCGGTTCGCACGTTCGACCAGGACTCGTCACTGGTCACAGGTCCCGGCTGGGATGACGTGACCGGCGTCGGCTCCGTCACCCCCGCGTACATACAGCTGATGGGGCGCTGATCAAGCCCTAAACAAAGTCGATTGGAGAGGCCGTCCGCGGGGCGGCCTCTCTCCTTTTTAGCGCACGAACTCCGGCTTTCCATTGCCCGCGGCAGGTCGCACCTCGTAGCCGAGTGCGCGGAGCGCTTCGTCGATCCAGAGCAGCGCCATCTCCTCGGTGTTCGGCCAGACCTCGGGCGAGGCGCCTGGCGTCCCGCTGTCGATGGCAACCCGGCCCACGACCCGGAGCAGACGTCGGATCAGCGGTGCAGCCTCCTCAACTGAGAAGTCGATTCCGTCCAACGCCCGCGAGAGCATGAAGCAAGCTGCATTCACGGTCTCGGCGTCGACCGGCTCGCTGCCGCCCAGCTTCTCGGCCAGCCCTGCGCGCAGATCGGAGGGGTCCATCTGGCGGGTATTATTGGGCCGAGGCTGGGATGGATCTAACTGAACCTGTCTTGCTGACTCCAGAGGGGCTGGAAAAGCTCAAGCGCGATCTCGAGGTCGCGCTGAAGCGACGCGCCGAAGCGGGCGAGCGTCTCAAGGAGGCGTTCCAGCCTGGTGACATCGAGGACAACCCGGAGTACGAGCAGGCGAAGGAAGAGGTCGGGCTTCTGGACAGTCGCATCTACGAGCTGCAGGAGATGATCGGCCGTGCGGAGATCATCAAAGAGTCGCACTCCAGCGTCGCCGGCCCCGGATCCACCATCGATGTTGTCGACCACGAAGGTTCGAGCGAGACCTACCACCTGGTCGGCGCGGTGGAGAGCGACCCGTCAGCGGGCCGGATCTCCGTCGACTCGCCGGTCGGCCGCGCGCTCGTCGGCAAGAAGAAGGGCGACCGAGTGACGGTCAGCGTCCCCGCAGGCAGCCTCACCCTGACGATCAAAGCGGTCAAATAGCCTCATGTCCGTAGGGACATCTGAGGCGGCTGCGGGCGAACTCAACCCCGAAGGCATCGCCGACCGCACCACCGTGGGCGTCTTCTTCAGCCAGGCAGAGCGCCTGGCCTCACGACCTCTTGTGCACTACCGCGCCGGTGACGCCTGGAAGGTCGAGACGTGGTCGGACATGAAGCGCGACGTGCTTGCCGTGGCGTCGGCGCTCGTTGACGCGGGCGTGCAAGCCGGCGACGCGGTGATCCTGATGTCGCCGAACCGCCTGGAATGGCTGTACTGCGACCTTGGCATCCAGGCCGCCGGGGCGGTGACGGTGCCGATCTACGCGGGCACCCCGGCGGAGATCGTCCAGAAGATCGTTTCGAACTCCGAAGCGGTATTGGCGATCGTCTCCGACTCCGCGATGGGGTCTCGATTCAACGTCGAAGGGCCGATGCGGCAGGTCCTGACCATTGACGCAGACATTGCGGCCTGGGTGGTGCGGCGGCCGAAGCAGCTGGCCGAGGTCGCGAACCGGCTCGCGAACATCAAGCCCGACGACCTGTGCACGATCGTCTACACGTCGGGCACGACCGGCGACCCCAAAGGCGTGGAGCTGGCGCACCGCTGCGTTGTCGACATCATCCATGCGGCGCTCCAGGTCTTCCCCTTGAGCGAGAGCGATTCGACCCTTTCGTTTCTTCCGTACTCACACGTCTTTGAGCGCATCAACGGCACGTACATCGGCCTGTTGTTCGGCGGCCAGTCATGGATCTCGCGCGGGGCCGACCACCTGGCCGCTGAGCTGCACGAGGTCCGCCCGACGGTGATGTGCGCTGTGCCTCGTATCTACGAAAAGATGTATGGGGCCGTGATGGCCCGGGTTCGCGAGTCGCCTGGGTACCGGCGCGCGCTTTTCAACTGGGCGATCGACGTCGGCAAGCGATATTCCCGCGCGACCGACAAAGGCGGTTTGCTTGGCGCTCAGCACTCGGTGGCCGACCGGCTCGTGCTCGCGCAACTGCGCGAGCGTCTGACCGGAGGCCGGCTGCGCTTCTTCATCAGCGGCGGCGCCGCCCTCTCGCGTGAGATCGAGGAATTCTTCTGGGCGACCGGTGTGCCCATCCTCAACGGGTGGGGCATGACCGAGATGTCTTCGGGCGCGTGCTCGAACACCCTGTCCGCGCATCGCTTCCTGACGGTCGGCAAGCCGTTTCCAGGCGTGCAGGTGAAGATCGCCGAGGACGGCGAGATCCTGGTCAACAGCCCAGGCAACATGCTCGGCTACCACAAGAATCCCGAGGCCACGGCGGAGACGATGCGCGACGGTTGGATCTACACCGGCGACATCGGCGAGATCGACGACGAAGGGTTCCTGAAGATCACCGACCGCAAGAAGGCATTGTTCAAGACCGCTGTCGGCAAGTACGTCGCACCGCAGCCGCTCGAGTTCGGGCTCACGCGCGACCGGCTTATCGACCGTGCGCTCATCGTCGGCGAGGGCCGGCCTTACATCACAGCGCTGATTGTTCCCGACTGGGAGGCGGCCACCAAGGAGGGCCTCGACGAGCAGCATCTTCGCGAACACGTGCAGCGCGCGGTGGACGAGGTCAACTCGCACGTCGGCAACTGGGAGTCGATCAAGTACTTCGCACTGCTGAAGGAGGACTTCTCAGAGGCGAAGGGCGAACTTTCGTTGAAGCTCGACGTCAAGCGCAAGGTCGTGCAGCAGCACTACGCCCAGGAGATCGAGGCGATGTATGAGGGCAAGCAGAAGTCTCAGTAGTAGTCGCGATGCCGTCGTAGTCTGTTCGGCAGATGGCTGGGCCTGTCGACATGTCGGAGCTGCATTTCGCCCTCGACCGCCTGCGGACGCAGTTGTGCCACTGCGGGTACAAGGGCGAGTGCCTTGGCTGCAAAGGCATCGACATGGTTCGCGCTCAGGCTGAAGCGGTGGTCTCAGCCGCCAGCCAGCCGATCCTGCTGCAGGTCGCGCAGGAGGCGTCGATGAAGGACATGGCCACGCGGTTCGAGGCCATGTCGGAGAGGCTGATGAGCGACCCCGACATCCGACGCTCGGCCGAGGAGATGCAGGAGAAGCTGATGTCCGACCCAGAGACACGTCAGCTGATCGAGGAACTGATGCGGCGGCTCGGGGGGAGCCTCCCAGACTCCTAGGGCGTTGCGCCGGCTGCGGCCGGCCGGCTCGGCCTGTCCCAGAACGGGATCGGGCCCGTCTGCAGCCGTTGCAGGATCTTCTGCTCCTGGTCACTGGTCAACCTCTTGTCCGTGACCGCCTGATCGAGCAGCGGCTTCAGGTAGGCGATGAACCTGGCGCGGAACTGGTCCTGGGTCACGGGCGGCTTCTGGGCAGCCGCGATCTGGGACAGCGTGATGCCGGCCTTCAGGTCGGCCTTCAGCTGATCAGTGGTGATGCCGAGCGCCGAAGCGGCGGCGCTCATGAGCGCCTGGGTGTACTCGGCGCCAATGCCTTTCGCGCGGCCCTGGCCGAGACCGGCGGCCAGCGTGCAGGGGGCCTTGCCGGCAAGCTTCTGCTTGATGGCGTCGGCCTGGGCCTGGGTCAGGTGCTTGCTGCTGACCTCGTCGGCGAGCGTCTCGGCCAGGGCTTTCTGGAACGCGGCATCGAGCGCGTCCTGCGAGACCCCGAGGTCGCCGGCGAAATGGGTCATGAACTCGCCGCACACCTTCGACCCGGTGGTGTTGGCGGCCAGGGTGGTATCGGCCTGATCGGTAGAGGATGGATTCGAGCGGAAGCCGAATGAGTAGCCTGCGGCGGACGCGGTGACGACCACCGCGGATGCGGCCACCGCAACGGCGGCCACGGCAAAACCGGCGATGCGAAGGGGTCGGCGGGCGAGCAAGGACCTGATCACGACGTAAGTACACAACGAGCGGGGACCCGATTTCTCACTCTCTGACTTAAAGCTTCTGTAAGCGTCAGCGGGTCGCCGTGCCCACCATTCCGTGCAGGCCCCGAATCGCCTCGATCATGCCCAGGTGGCGGTTGAGGTGCTCGAAGTAGAACAACACGTTGTCGAGGTTGGTGTCGCCCTCAGCGTCGTCCTTGGCGACTTCGAGCAGCTGGTCCTCAGGGATCGCAGCGATGACGTCCTCGACGAAGTCGAAAACCTTGCGCGCATACTCGATGACGATTGCCTGCTCGGGTAGATGCAAGCCTTCAGCCGCGCTGTCTTCCAGCCCTGTGCCCGCCTCGCGACGCCCCAGCTTGCCGGCGTCGAGCGACCAGCTCGCGGCCACGCTTTCCCTCAGCCACACCTGAGTCGACGGTTCGAGGCCGAAATCGCCCGCGATGTGGGCGGCGATGACGTCGTCCCATCGGGCGGCATGCCACAGCTGCCAGGCCACGGAATGCAGACTTGGCCCGGCGCTCCGGGCGAACAGCTCCGACGACATATCCTGAGACACCTTGAGCAGTCGCTCATGCGCCTGGCGGTAGAACCGGAGCGCAGTCTCGCCCGTAGTGCGGGGTTTGACCGCCATTTCGGCTAGTAGGTTAGCCCTGATCAGAGATCTAGACTCTGGCGATGGAGCAGCCGCCGGAGAACGAGATCGGTTGGGGCGGCGGCAAGCACGCGGTCGAGCTGTACGTCCGGACCTACACGACCATGCTGCAGAGCTCGGGCGAGATCAAGGTCGACTCCCTCGTCCAGACCCACATTCGCATGGGCTCGGTGCTGCATCCGCTCGCGAGCCAGCCGCAGAGCGACATGGGCGCGCTGCTGTACGCCATCCGCCGCCTGCCGCGCGCCATCGAGCGCTGCCGCCACGTCGTCATGGGTCAGAGCCCGCAGGGCTTTCGTGCAGTGACCGGCACCGACATCCTCGATTGGAACCCCGTCAAAGCGCCCGCCCGGCGCCGGCGCTGGTACCACGACGGCGACATCACGCTGGCGGTGCTCATCGCTTCGACGTCTGACGTCGACGACCTGGTGCCGACGCTGGTCGCATACCAGATCGAATGGAACAAGCTGCATCAGTCGCTGCAGGACGTCGAGCTGACGGACGACTCAGCGCGTCAGGCCGCGGGCGCGAGCGAGGACGACTGGCAACGACTGCGCGAAGCCTGGGGCGAAACATTCGATACGACGCTGCAGGCGGTCAAGCGCGACGAATGCCACATCGGGCTGCGCATGATAGGCGGGAGTCACCTGGGCTACGCCCGTATCGCGAGCCGGTGGTGGCTGCCGATCGCGGCGGCGATGGAGCAGATGGAGGTCCGGGAATGCCCGGTCTACTTCGTCTCGTCGAACTCGCACAGCCTGGTCAACGTGCTCAGCGGCACCGCCCGCGACTTCGAGCCGGAGATCCTCGAGTGGGTGCGCGAGCACGATCCTGAGCTCGAGGAGGAGCGGCACAAGCTGGAGGTCGGACACAGCCGCGCGTCCCGCCAGAACTGGCTCTACTTCTGCGCCCGCCAGGTCTTCGACCACCACCCGGACCGCGATCGCCTGCGCAAGAAGCGCATCGATCTCGAGACCGAGCGCGGCATTCGCCATATCGCTGCGCGGGGCACCGGCGTCGACAGCGCAGCGCAGATCTTCAAGTTATGCGCGCTCGACCCGGCGCGCATCGACCCGCGTGTCGGCGCAGTCGACGTGAAGAAGCTCCAGGCGCTGGACGCTTGCATTCTCAACGTCGACTATCCGCTGGGCCAGGCCGCGTACCACATCCTCCGCCAGGTCGCCGAGAACAGCTCGTGGGTTGCCGGCGTGTACGTCATGGGCAAGGCCGCGACGCTCAACTCCGACGTCGGTGACGTGATGATCCCGAACGTCGTCTACAACGAGCATTCTGGAAACACCTACTGGCTCGACAACTCGCTCAGCGCCAACGACGTGCAACCGCACCTCGTCTACGGATCGGCCGTCGACAACCAGCGCGCGGTCGCGGTGCGCGGCACGTTCTTGCAAAACCGCGACTACCTCGAGTTCTACTACCAGGGCCACTACACGGTGGTCGAGATGGAGGCGGGTCCCTACCTCGACGCGTGCTACGAGATCGGCCAGCCCGACCGCTACCCGTTGAACGAAAGCGTGAACATGGCCCGCGTCAACTTCGACCTGGGCATAGTCCACTACGCATCGGACACCCCGTACACGCAGGCGCGCACACTCGGCGCGCGCGGGCTCAGCTACCGCGGAATGGACTCGACCTACGCGGCGGCTATCGCCCTGGCTCGACGGATCCTGCAGCGCGAGGGCGTGCTGAAGACGTAGAAGCGGCCCCTAGCGGCACGAGCACGTGGGAGTGCGGGTGGTTGTGCGCGCCCACGCCGTGCGCGATCTCTCCGCACGGGTGACAGCTCTCGACCTGGATCGTGGTGTGCCCGATGGCGAATCGCTCGCACAGCCGCTGCTCGAGATCACGCACCAGGTGTTCGGCGTCACCCAGCGGACAGTCACCTACCACGATGTGCGCGCTGAGGGCGGTCGCGTCAGAGGCGAGCGCCCACACATGCAGGTCGTGCACCCCGATCACCTTTTCGGTCTGCGTGATCTCGCGCGTGACGCTCGCCAGGTCGATGTCCCGCGGCGTGCCTTCCATCAGCAGGTTCACGGTCTCGCGGACGATGCCCCACGCGCTGTACGCGATGAGCGCGGCAATGAGGAGTGACAGAATCGGGTCGATGTACAGCCACCCCGTGAGGAGAATCACGGTGCCCGCGACGACGACTCCGACCGAGGCGCCGATGTCGCCCGCGACATGCAGGAAGGCGGCGCGGACATTCAAGCTCTTCGCCCGCCCACGCAAGCCGAAGATGACGAAGGCGTTGACGGCGATGCCGGCCACGGCGGTCAGGATGACGATGCCTCCCTGGACGGGCTCAGGCGACGCCAGCCGTCGCACCGCCTCGTAGGCGATCGCCAGCACGATCACGATCAGCGTGATCGAGTTGAGCAGCGCGGCCAGGATGGTGACTCGCTGGTAGCCGTAACTGCGCCTGCGGTCTGCGGGACGCTTGGCCTGCTCGACCGCGAACCATGCCAGGCCAAGCGCGAAAACATCGGTCAGAACGTGGCCGGCGTCCGACAGCAGGGCCAGCGAGTGAGACAGCAGACCGCCGGTCAATTCGACCAGCAAGACCACGAAAGTGAGCGCGAAAGCTCGCCGCAAACCCGCGCCGGGGACCATCGAATTCATCCTACCCAGCGGGTTCGGTTTTCTATCTTGACCAGGAGTCGCCGCGTTCGAGGTAGGCCAGGAGCATGCCGTGGCGCAGCCCCTGGTGGCTGATCCCCAGCAGGGCCAGGCCGTACCAATCGAGCAGCAGAAGCAGCACCTCGACCCCTCCCCTCATCGCCTTGACGCGGTTGGCCAGCAGGCCGACCCGTTCCGCGACCTGGGTTGCCCGGCCTCCGTCCAGGCGCTTCTCGCACTGGAGCAGGTCGGCGGTGGTCAGCACCGCCGGCGGGTTGCGCCTGGCGATGACGAAGGGCAGGTTGGAGGCCGTGCCGCCGGTGGCGACGAGCTTCTCGATGTCACCGTCCGGGGCCTGGGTGAGCTCGCGTACGGCAGCCTTCCTCAGCCGGGCTCGCTCCTCCGGCTTCGGAGGGTCTGACAGGTAGCGGCTGGCCAGGACGCCTGATCCGATCAGCAGGGTCGAGGAGCGGACCATCTCGTGGCCACGGCCGATCGCGATCTCGGTCGACCCGCCGCCCAGGTCGACCATTACCCACTCGCGCTTGGCCGCGTGCCGGCTGGCCACCCCCAGGAAGCTGAGCTCCGCCTCGCGCCGCGCCGAGATGATGTGCACCGGTGTCCCGATGGCCTCGCTCGCCTGCTGGGCGAAGGCCTCCCCGTCGGTCGCCTGTCGTACAGCCTCGGTGGCCCCCGCGAGCAGGCCTGTGTAGTGGTGGGTCGCCGCCTGAGACAGCACCTTGCGGAGCGCGCGGATGACCACCCGCCCGCGTGCGCCGATCGCGCCGGTCTTGGCGACATGCGGGCCCAGCTCCGGCATCTCGACGTAGTGGGCGACGTCTTCGAGCTTGCCGCGAACCACGTCGGCGACCAGCACGTGGACCGTATTGCTGCCGATGTCCACGGCTGCAAGGCGCATGAGCGGAACGTAACGTAGTGGAGCAGTAGGCCGGATTAATTCCGGCCGTCCCATGCGTGCCACCTTCCGAAGCGCCGCCATGCCTTCTCTGCCTCGGAGGGGGTTCCACGGGGGAGGCCTGCCTCCCCCGTGCCTCTGACACGTAGTGGAGCAGTAGGCCGGATCAATTCCGGCCGTCCCATGCGTGCCACCTTCCGAAGCGCCGCCATGCCTTCTCTGCCTCGGAGCGGGTTCCACGGGGGAGGCCTGCCTCCCCCGTGCCTCTGACACAATCTGCATCCGTGGCTCCCAGAAAGACCACTCGCATGGAAAAGGACTCTATGGGCGAGATGGAGGTTCCGGTCGACGCCTATTACGGCGCCTCCACCCAGCGCGCCGTCCTGAACTTCCCGATATCGGGCCAGCATTTCCCCCGTGGTTTCATCCGCGCCCTCGGGATCATCAAGAAGGCGGCCGCGCAGACGAACCGCGAGCTCGGCCTGCTGTCCCGGCGCCGAGCGCGGGCCATCACGGCGGCAGCGCAGGAGGTGGTGGACGGGGAGCTGGACGGCCAGTTTCCGATCGACATCTACCAGACCGGATCGGGCACATCCACCAACACCAACGCCAACGAGGTGATCGCCAATCGCGCCAACGAACAGCTGGGCGTGAAAGGCGCGAAGGTCGTGCATCCAAACGACCACGTGAACCTCGGCCAGTCGAGCAACGACGTCATCCCGACCGCGATCCAGCTCTCGGTCGCGATGGCCATGCAGGACGAGCTGATCCCCGCGCTCGACCGGTTGCGCAAAGCTCTCGACGCCAAGAGCCGGGAGTTCTGGCCGCTCGTCAAGACCGGGCGCACGCATCTGCAGGACGCGACGCCCATCCGCCTCGGCCAGGAGTTTCGCGGCTACGCGGGGCAGATGGAGGAGTCGATCCGCCGTGCGCGCAACGCGATCGACGAGCTCTCGCGTGTGCCGCTCGGCGGCACCGCCGTCGGTACGGGGCTCAACTCGCACCCGCAGTACGCCAAGCTCGCCTCGGCTCGGCTGGCCAAGGCGACCGGCCTCCCGGTGCGCGAGACGTCAAACCACTTCCACGCGCAGGCCACGCTCGACGCCCTCGTCGCGGCACACGGAGCGGTCCGCACGATTGCGACCAGCCTCTGGAAGATCGGCTCGGACATCCGCCTCATGGGCACCGGTCCAATCGCCGGTCTGGGCGAGCTGCGCCTGCCGGAGACCCAGCCGGGCTCGAGCATCATGCCGGGCAAGGTCAACCCCGTCATCGTCGAGTCGCTGACGATGGTCATCGCCCGTGTTTATGGCAACGACCTCACGATCGTCGTCTGCGGCCAGTCCGGAAGCCTGTTCGAGCTCAACGTGATGATGCCGGTGGCCGGCGTCGCCGCCCTCGAGTCGGTGTCGCTGCTCGCCGCCTCCGCGCGCAACTTCTCGGAGCGCTGCATCGAGGGCTTGCAGGCCACCGACCGCGGACCAGAGCTCGTCGAACGCAGCCCGATGCTGGCCACCGCGCTCAACCCGCTGATCGGTTACGACGAGGCCGCGAAGATCGCCAAGGAATCCGTCCGTACGGGACGCTCGATCCGCCAGCTGGCGCGTGGCCGCGGCGTCAACGAGTCGGCGCTCAACAAGCTGCTCGACCTCGGCAAGATGACCAAGCCGGGCCTGGAGGGACCAGGCGGCGGCGGCTAGGCCCGCCGGCATGCACGACCTCCGTCTCGAGCTCGACCGGCGGGTGGCCACGCTCGTCATCGACCGGCCGCACGCTCGCAACGCGCTTGCTCCGCGGACCATGGTCGAGCTCGACCAGGCCCTCGACGAAGTTCGAGCCAGACGCGCGCGAGTCCTGGTCATACGCGGCGCGGGCGAGAAGGCGTTCTGCGCGGGCGGCGACCTGAAGGAGCTCGAGAAGATGCGCTCGACCGAGGAGGCCTCGGCCATGGCTCACCGGATGCGCTCCACGCTGGACCGGATCCTCGAGATGCAGGTCCCTGTCATCGCAGCGGTCAACGGCGACGCGTTCGGTGGCGGGGTCGAGCTGGCACTTGCCTGTGACTTCCGTATCGCCGCCGCGCACGCGCGCCTCGGCCTGACGCAGGTGAACCTTGGCCTGATGCCAGCGTGGGGTGCCTCCGAGCGTTTGGCTGCGCTCGTAGGCCGCGGGCGTGCGCTCCACATCCTGCTCGGCGGTCATGCGCTCAGCGCCGAGGAGGCGCTCTCCGCCGGTCTCGTCGAGGAGGTAGTGCCGAGCGATCGATTCGGCGCCCGCGTCAAAGAGGTCGCGCGCGCAATCGCCACGGCGGCTCCCGCAGCGGTCGCAGGCATCAAGGCTTCCGTCGACGCAGTGCGGCCGCAGCGCAACCCAGAACTGGCAGACGACGCGATTGAGATATTTGCGAAGACCTGGACCGCGCCCGCGCACTGGCGCGCGGTGGAGCGGATGGAAAAGAGGCGCGCCCGGAAGAAATGAGCCGGCGCCGCATCAGCAACCCGCTGCTGCGCTTCCGGCTGCCCGGCGCGCTCCTGGCGGCGGTGGTCGTCTACGGCATCAGCGGCTACATCCTGATCGAGCACTGGAATCTGCTCGACGCCTTCTACATGACGATCATCACGATCAGCACGGTCGGCTACACCGAGGTGCACCCGCAGTCGGACGCCGGGCGCATCTTCACCGCAACTCTGATCGTGAGCGGGGTGGGTATCCTGCTCTTCGGCTTTGGTGTCCTGGCCGACATCCTCGCCGACAACAGCCTTGGCACCTTCAGGAGGCAGCGCCAGATGGACGGCCGGCTGAGTGGCTTGAACCAGCACTTCATCGTCTGCGGCTACGGCCGCATCGGCACCGAGATCGTCGCCGAGTTCGAGGAGCAAAAGGTGCCGTTCGTGATCATCGAGCGCAACGACGAGCCGCTCGACCGGCTGCACAAGGAAGAGAAGCTGTACGTCGAGGGCGACGCGGCCCGTGAGGAGATGCTCAAGCAGGCCGGGATCGAGCGTGCGAGAGGGCTGATATGCGCAGTTGACTCGGACGAGCGCGCGGTCTACATCACGCTCGCCGCGCGCGCGCTCAACCCGAAGCTCTACATCATCTCCAGGGCCGGTCACCCCGAGTCCATCCGCCGCCTCGAGCTCGCCGGCGCGGACCGCGTGATCTCGCCATACCGCATGGCCGGGCACCTCATGGCAGAGCTCGCGCTGCGGCCCGCGCTGGTGGATGTTCTCGACACTCTGCACCACGGAGAGTCGGAGATCGGCCTCGAGGAGCTGCTCGTCAACCCGCGGACGAGCGCCGCCGGCAAGACGCTCGCCGACGCGGGCCTCCTCGACCCAGCCGGCGCCAAGCTGCTGGCCGTCCGCAGGCGCAATGGCCAGCTGCACGTGAATCCCGAACCGGCGCTGCAGCTCGAGGAAGGGGATCTCCTGATCGCGCTCGGCAACGAGCAGCAGCTGCTCGCGACCGCGGCCAGGCTCAACTGAGGTCTCGGTCCATGGAGATCTATCGCACGCCGGAGGGCGCGTTCGACGGGCTCCCCGGGTATGCGTTCTCACCGCACTACCTCGACTTCGAAGGCATGCGGATGCACTACCTGGAAGAGGGGACTGGCCGGCCCATCCTGCTGCTCCATGGCGAGCCCACGTGGTCCTACCTCTACCGGAAGATGATCCCGCCGCTCAAGTCGCGCTTTCGCGTCATCGCTCCGGACTATCTCGGCTTCGGCCGGTCGGACAAACCGCTCCTTATCGAGGACTACACGTATGACCTGCACACACGCGCGATCGCTGCGCTGGTGACGGCTCTCAAGCTGCGCGAAATCACTGTGGTGGTGCAGGACTGGGGCGGACCGATCGGGCTGCGCGTTGCGACCGAGATGAAGGACCGATTCGCGCGCATCGTGGCGCTGAACACCGGACTGTTCTCGTCCTCGGCCAACTGGCCGACGCCCGGGTTCATGCAGTGGCGCAACTTCGCCGAACGCGTCGGAGTGGACATGCAGGTCGGCCGCATCATCCAGGCTTCGACCGCGACCGAGCTCGACGATGAGACGCTCCACGCTTATGAGGCCCCGTGGCCGGTGCGGGAGTCACGTGCCGGCGTGGCGGCGTTTCCACTGCTCGTCCCACTCGCGGCGGACGATCCCAATGCCGGGGCCATGCTGCGGGTGATGGACGAGCTTCGGGCCTGGGACATCCCGGCGCTCGTTTGCTGGAGCGACGGCGACCCCGTGTTCCCACCGTCGGCCGGCCGCGCAATGGCCCGGCTCCTGCGCGGTGCGCGCGGGGAGGTGCACGAGATCGCCGGCGCCAGCCACATGCTCCAGGAAGACAAAGGCGAGGAGATCGCCGGCCTGATTCTCGAATCCTCGCGATGAACCGCCGGCCCGAGCAGGTCGCGTTGGCGTCGGTCGGCGTCGGAGTCGCCCTGGTGGCGGCCAAGGCGGTCGTATGTCTGTTGACTGGCAGCCTTGGCATCCTCAGTGAAGCCGTGCATTCCCTGCTGGACCTGGCGGCGAGCGTGTTCACCCTCTTCGCGGTGCGAACCTCACGCAAGCCGCCGGACAAGGAGCACCCGTACGGGCATGGGCGGACCGAAAACCTTGCGGCGTTTGCAGAAGGCGTCATCCTGCTGATCACTGCAGGCGGTATTGCGGTCGAGGCCGTGCACCGTCTCCTGGTGGCCGGGCATGAGGTCGACGCGGCCTGGTACGCGTTCGCGTTGCTGATCGCATCGATCGCCATCGAAACCGGCCGGGCGGGCATCCTGCGCAGCGTCGGGCGGAGCGCGGACAGCGCCGCGCTTCAAGCCGATGCGACGAATCGCGTTTCGGACGTGCTTGCGTCGCTAGCCGTGCTGGCCGGGCTAGGTGGCGTTCGTCTTGGCTTCGTTTGGGCCGATTCGGTGGCCGCCCTGATCGTGGCGGCCGTGATCGCCCGTGCAGCGGGCACCCTGGTCTGGCGCTCGGGCGACATCCTCATCGACAGAGCGCCTGCCGGCGCCGAGGCCAGGCTGCGAACGGCGATCCTCAAGGTGCCAGGCGTGCGCGAGGTGCGCTCGGTCCGCGTGCGCCGGTCGGGCGCCGACCTGCTCGGTGACGTCA
>JACXTT010002082.1_pt1 | contig 32058 bp, 42 predicted proteins | sample 9270951 | NCBI WGS metagenome assembly JACXTT01 (sample SAMN15532306, study PRJNA645909) | rock metagenome | isolation source: weathered quartz diorite | place: Puerto Rico | collected 2017-06-21
CCCAGGTGCGTAACATCGCCGACGTGACCACCGCCGTGGCAAACGGCGACCTCTCGAAAAAAATCACGGTGGACGTGCGCGGCGAGATCCTCCAATTGAAGGACACCATCAACACCATGGTGGACCAGCTGCGTTCCTTCGCGTCCGAAGTGACGCGGGTGGCGCGCGAGGTGGGTACGGAAGGGCGCCTGGGCGGCCAGGCCAACGTCCCCGGCGCATCGGGCACGTGGAAGGACTTGACGGATAACGTGAACTTCATGGCCTCGAACCTGACGGGCCAGGTGCGTAACATCGCGGAAGTGACCACCGCGGTGGCGAACGGCGACCTCTCCAAAAAGATCACGGTGGACGTCAAGGGCGAGATTCTCGAACTGAAGGACACTATCAACGTGATGGTGGACCAGCTGTCCTCCTTCGCGTCCGAAGTGACCCGCGTCGCGCGTGAGGTGGGCACGGAAGGAAAGCTGGGTGGCCAGGCGCAGGTGAAAGGCGTGGGCGGCACCTGGAAGGACTTGACGGAGAACGTCAACTTCATGGCGGCGAACTTGACGGCCCAGGTGCGCGGTATCGCGGGCGTCGTCACGGCCGTGGCAAAAGGCGACATGAAGAAGAAGCTGACGGTGGCGGCCCAGGGCGAGATTGCCTCGCTCGCCAACACCATCAACGAGATGACCGATACGCTCGCCGTGTTTGCCGACCAGGTGACCTCGGTGGCGCGTGAAGTGGGGGTGGAAGGCAAACTGGGTGGGCAGGCCAGCGTGCCGGGCGCCTCGGGTACCTGGAAGGACTTGACGGAGAACGTCAACCAGCTGGCGGCGAACCTCACCACCCAGGTGCGCGCGATTGCCGAAGTGGCGACCGCGGTGACCCGGGGCGACTTGTCGCGATCGATTCAGGTGGAAGCGCGCGGCGAGGTGTCCGACCTGAAGGACAACATCAACGAGATGATCCGCAACCTGAAAGAGACCACCCAGAAGAACGCGGAACAGGATTGGCTCAAGACCAACCTGGCGCGCTTCACAGGCCTCTTGCAGGGCCAGCGCGACATCGAGGCGGTGACGCGCCTGATCCTGTCGGAACTGGCGCCGCTGGTCTCAGCCCACCATGGCGTGTTCTTCATGATGGACGCCCACGACGAGCAGCACCCGCGCCTGAAGATGATCGCCAGCTACGGCTATCGCGCCGCGCGCGACGTGCCCACTTCCTTCGCTCCCGGCGAAGGCCTGGTGGGCCAGTGCGCCATCGAGAAGCAGCGCCTGTGGCTGACCAATGTGCCGCGCGATTACGTGATGGTGTCGTCGGGCCTGGGCTCGGCGCCGCCGACCAATATCGTGGTGCTGCCGATTTTGTTCGAGCAGGAGGTCAAGGCCGTCATCGAGATCGCTTCGCTGGACCGCTTCACCCAGACCCACATGGGCTTCCTGGATCAGCTGATGGGTTCCATCGGCGCCGTGCTCAATACGATTGAAGCGAACAGCCGCACCGAGTCGCTGCTGACGCAATCGCAGTCGCTGGCGCAGGAACTGCAGCAGACCAACCAGGAGCTGGCGGAAAAAGCGCGCCTGCTGTCGGACCAGAACAGCGAGGTGGAACGCAAGAACCGCGAAGTGGAGCAGGCCAAGCTGGCTTTGGAAGAGAAGGCGACGCAGCTGGCCCTGTCCTCGAAATACAAGTCCGAGTTCCTGGCCAATATGTCGCACGAACTGCGCACGCCCTTGAACAGTCTCCTGATCCTGGCGCAGCAACTGGGCGACAACCCCAGCGGCAACCTTTCAAGCAACCAGGTCGAATATGCCAAGACCATCCACGGCTCCGGCTCCGACCTGCTTACCCTGATCAACGATATTCTCGACCTGTCGAAGATCGAGTCGGGCACGGTGACCCTGGAAGTGTCGGAGACCCGCTTCCGCGTGCTGGCGACCTATGTGGAGCGCACCTTCCGCCACATGGCCGAAGCGAAGCTGGTCAAGTTCTTCATCGACCTGGACGATCGCCTGCCGGCCGGGATGATGACGGACACCACGCGCCTGCAGCAGATCCTGAAAAACCTGCTGTCGAACGCCTTCAAGTTCACCGCCCACGGCGAAGTGCGCCTCAATATCGGCATGGTCAGCACGGGCTGGAGCCCCGACCACCAGTTCCTGGGCCGCTCCGATGGCGTGGTGGCCTTCTCCGTCACCGACACCGGTGTGGGTATTTCGGCCGACAAGCTGCAGCTCATTTTCGAAGCCTTCCAGCAGGCCGACGGCAGTACCGCGCGCCGCTACGGCGGCACGGGCCTGGGCCTGTCGATCTCGCGCGAACTGGCGCGCCTGCTGGGCGGTGAAATCCGCGTCACCAGCGTGGTCGGATCGGGCAGTACCTTCACCTTGTACCTGCCTTTGCGCCATGCCGGCATGGGCATGCCGGGTTCCCTGCAGGAGCGCAGCTACGCGCTGCCGGTGCCGCCCGATACCCCCGACAGCCGGGTGACCTTGGACGTGCCCACCAGCCTGCCCCTGACGCTGGAGGCGCCTCGCCTGGCTGAGCTGGACGAGGTGGAAGACCAGGACGACCGCAACCAGATCGCCCACGGCGACCAGGCCGTGCTGATCGTCGAGGACGACCCGGCCTTTGCCGCCATCCTGCTGGCCCAGACCCGCAGCCGCGGCATGAAAGGCATCGTCACCGTCAACGGCGAGCCGGTGCTGTCGCTGGCGCGCGAGTATCTGCCGATCGCCATCCTGCTGGACCTGGACCTGCCGGACATGGACGGTTTCATCGTGCTGGACCGCCTCAAGCGCGACCCGGCCACCCGCCACATTCCCGTGCACGTGATGTCGAGCATGCGGGAGCGTGAAAAGACCCTGCGCGCGGGCGCCATTTCCTATCTCGACAAGCCGATCAAGCTGAACCGCCTGGAAGAGGAATTCGACCGCATCCAGCAATTCATGAACCAGGCCAAGCGCAGCCTCCTGATCGTGGAAGACGATCCGGTGCAGCGCCAGGACATGATTGAATTGATCGGCGACTCCGACCTCGATCTGGTGGCGGTCGATAGCGGCCACGCCGCCCTTGAGCTGTTGAAGAACCGCCGCTTCGATTGCATGGTGCTGGACCTGACCCTGCCCGACATGGACGGCTTTACCCTGCTTGACACGATCAGCAAGGACAAGTCCCTGTCCGGCCTGCCGGTGGTGATCTACACGGCCGCCGAGCTGAGTCGCAAGGAGGTGACCAAACTGAAGCGCTTCGCCAAGACGGTGGTGCTGAAAGATGCCCGTTCGCGCGAGCGCCTGCTGGACGAGACGGCGCTGTTCCTGCACCGTTCGCCCGCCGACCTGCCCGAGCAGCAGCGCCGCATGCTGGAAGAGGTGCAGGCTTCGACGGCCGACCTGGTGGGCCGCAAGGTGCTGGTGGTGGACGATGACCTGCGCAACATCTTCGCCCTGACGACCGTGCTGGAGCGCTACAAGATGGAGGTGCACTTTGCTGAAAATGGCAAGGACGGCATCGCCATGCTGGAAGAGGTGCCCGGCATCGAAATCGTGCTGATGGACATCATGATGCCTGAGATGGATGGCTACGACACCATGCGCGCGATCCGCCAGATCCCGCAATTCAAGGCGCTGCCCATCATCACCCTGACGGCCAAGGCCATGAAGGGCGACCGCGACAAGTGCATTGCCGCCGGCGCCAGCGACTACATCACCAAGCCGGTGGACGTGGCCCAACTCTTGACCCTGATCCGTGTATGGCTGGGCCATTGATGCCGGGGGAAGCCATGCCCATCGAGCTGGTCGACGACAGCGTGCTGGAAACGTCCCTGTTTCTGACGGCCCTGCACGCCCGTTTCGGCGCGGATTTCCGCGGTTTCAATCCGCTCGTCATCAAGAGGAAACTCGACGAGCAGGTGCAGCGCAGCAGCCTCGCCAACATCTCGGCCCTGCAAGGCCAGGTGCTGCGCGACGACAAGCTGGGTCACGAAGTGATCCGGCTGCTCAGCACGGGCCACAGCGCCTCGCTCAACGATTCCCACCTGTTGATGGCGCTGCGCTTTGCCGTCGTGCCCATCCTGCGCTCCTCGCCCTGGCCCGCCATCTGGATCGCCGACTGCACCCATCCCGGCCTGGTGGTCTTGATCGCCGCCATGCTCAAGGAGGAAGGACAGTTGGAGCGCACCCAGCTGTACGTGACCAGCGCCGACGAATCGTTTATCAACGAAATTCCACGGTGGCACATCGGGGCTGAAGATGCGGAGCAGCTGGAACGGTTGCACCTGGCCAATGGCGGCCATGCCAGCGTGCGCGGCTACCTGGATGCCGATGGCGCCGGTTTTACCCTGGGCGCGGCCATGCGCGCTTCATTGACGTGCCACGTTCACGACCTGGCCAGCGATGCCTCCTTCCGCGAATTCGAGACGGTGGTGTGCGCCCGGCCCCTGCGCGAATATGGCTTTGAATTGCAGCAGCGGGCCCTGCGGATTTTCAGCGAAAGCCTGTGCGGCTTTGGCGTGCTGCAGATCGACCCGTCCAGCGCCATGCGCACCATGGCGGCGGATTTCAATTTCGCCCCCGTGCTGCCGGGGCAGGGCCTGTACCGCAGGCTGCCCCGATAGTTTATAACGGTTCATAAATTGCTCCCGGCCCAGTCGTACTGGGGCACTGTGGCCGGCGCCGTGCCGGTCACGATCACCACTTCGCGGTGGGCGCCCAGTTCGATGGCGTTCGGATCGCCCGCGTAGAGGCTCAGCTTGCCGTTCTCGATCAGGTAGAAGCGTACCGGGCCGGCCAGTCCCGCCGTGCCCGCGCGCGACAGGGGCTGGCCCCACAGGCTGAAAAACTGCCGCAGCAAGAAGGTTTTCGGCCCGTCCGTCTCGATGTGCACCACCCCGGTGGTGGGATCGTGGGTGTGCATTTCATAGGCGCAGCCGTTCAGGCCGATGTGCTGGGGTATCCCCAGCCGCAGCCCGTCGTGATAAAAGGAAATCATGCCGTGCACGTGGTAATGCACGGCCGGCGCGCACTGTACCCCGTCGATGGGCTGGCCCGTGCCGCTGCCGCCGGCGGGGAAATACTGCAAGCTGTTGGCGGTGCCGGCGACCAGGGGCGTCAAGCTGGGATCGAGCGCGATGGTGTCGGCGGGCGGTGCGGGCGGCGGTGGCGGCGGGGTCGGTTTCCCGGGCGGGGGCAGCGGTGGCGGATCGCCGCCCCCGCCGCAGGCGGACAGCAGGGGCAGGCACAAGGCCAGCGCCGCAAGCGGGCAGCGCAATAGGGAACGGCACAATCGAAGCACGTGAGCGAGCGACATGGCGGGTCTCCAATGATCGTTATGCACCGATTCTAGGGAGCGCTTGCCGCGCTTCGCTTAAGCCGCCTCAATTGTCATCGATACAATGAAAGCCTGCCCCGCTCATTGTCTGCGAAACAATATCCGCTTTACAAACTGCGTGACAAAGCGTGATAATCACAACAACAAATCCACGCGGTTCGCTCACTTTTAGTTAATTCTCACATGTGAACGAGAGTGACAGGCGGGCCGTGAGTTTTGCTGCAAGCTGCATGCGGCCGCATCCCGGATTGCGCCCGGACGCGCCGCGGCCAGTCCTGATGCGTTGACGAATGGCGGGAGCGTCCATGGACTTGATTCATTTGATGAATGTGTTCATCGCGGTCGGCGAGGAAGAATGCCTGGCGGGGGCAGCGCGCCGCCTCGATCTGTCGCCCGCCGCCGTCACCCGCGCCGTGACCGCGCTGGAACGCCGGCTCGACGTGGTGCTGCTGGAGCGCATGACTCGCACGGTGCGCCTCACGGCGGCGGGCCGCCACCATCTGGCGTCCATGCGCACCATCATCCGCAATCTCGATGCGGCCGACCAGGCCGTCTCCGGCGCCAATGCCGATCACACGGGACACCTGTCGGTGACGGCCTCGGTGGTGTTCGGCCACATGTTCGTGCTGCCTTGTATTGCCGACTACATGCAGCAATTTCCCCGCCTGGAGGTGGCGGCCTGCTTCGTCGACCGGCCTGTCAACCTGGTCGACGACGGCCACGACGTGGCGGTGCGGATCGGCCGCCTGCCCGATTCCGGCCTGAAAGCGTTGACGGTGGGCGCGGTGCGGCGTGTGATGTTCGCGGCGCCCGCCTACCTGGCCGAGCGGGGCGTGCCGCGCCGGCCGGCCGAGCTGGCCCGCCATGCCCTGATTGCGCGCAAGGACGCAGCCAGCCGCGATGAGGCCAGCGCCGCCGGGCTGGAGCGTTTGCCCGCCAGCCGGCTGCGCGCCCGCCTGTCCGTGACCGGCTCGGAGCCGGCCATCGACGCCGCCCTGGCCGGGCTGGGCATTGCCAGCGCCATGCATTACCAGGTCGCGCAGCACGTCAGCGCAGGAAGGCTGGCGATCGTGCTGGGCGATTATGAAAATCCGCCCCTGCCGGTCCAGGTGCTGCACCGCCAGGGCCGCTACGGCGCCTCGAAAGTGCGCAATTTCATCGACTTGCTGGTGGGCCGCCTGCGCCAGGAGGCCAGTTTGCATTGAAGGGTGCGCCGCCGCGGCGGCGCGGAGTCGTCGGGTTCGCGGCGTCCGTGCTGGGCGCCGTTCCAGGAGGTTCATCATGGAACGCATGCATATGCTCAACGTCTTTCTCGCCGTGGGCGAAACCCAGGGCTTCGCGGCGGCCGCCACCCGCATGCGGGTGTCGCCTGCCGCCGTCACCCGGGCGATTGCCGGCCTGGAAAAAATGCTGGGCGTGGAATTGCTGCAACGTACCACGCGGAACGTGCGCCTGACCGAAGCGGGGCGGCGCTACCTGGGCGACATCCGCCACATCGTCAGCCAGATCGACCAGGTCAACGACAGCACCAGCGCCGCGCCCAAGGGGCAATTGGTGGTCAGCGCCCCCGAATCCTTCGGCAAGACCTTCGTCATGCCCTGCATTGCCGCCTTCCTCAAGCGCTATCCGGCGGTGGACGTGGCCGCCAGCTTCGATAGCCGCGGCGCCGAGCTGGGGGAGGGCGTCGACGTCGCCGTCGCCATCGGCAGCCTGCGCGATCCGGGCCTGCTGGCCACTGGGGCCGGGCGGGTGCAAACGGTGCTGTGCGCATCGCCGGATTATCTGGCCCGCCGCGGCAGCCCGGCCCACCCCGGCGATCTGCTGCAGCACGCCATCATCGGCATGGGCGAGGGGAGAGAGCCGGTCGCCTGGAAGTTCGGCGACGGCAACGGCGGCGGCGTGGTCATGCACCTGCGGCCCCGCCTGACGGTGACGACGGAAGCGGCCGGCGCCGCGGCTGCCTGCGCCGGACTGGGGGTAGTGCGCCTGCTGTCCTACACGGTGGCCGGGCTGATTGCCCAGGGCCGCCTGCAACCTCTGCTGGAACGCTACAGCGAAGGCGCCCAGCCCGTCACCATCCTGCGGCGCGAGCAGTGCAGCGGCCTGCCGAAAATCGCCCGCTTCGTCGAGCTGCTGGCCGAACAGCTGAAAGACAGCAGCCTGCTGCAGTGAGCTGTCAACTGCGCGGCTGCGCCACGTTGTGCACATGCCGCTCGAGAATTTCCGGCAGCATGGCAAGGATGGTGGCCTTGCCGAGGATATCGGCATCGCGGATGGCGTCGGCCACCAGCCCTTCCTGCAGCCTCTGCTCCAGACCGGCCGACTCGGGCGCGTAGCTCAGGTGCCAGGGCTCGGGATACATGCCGCCATTGGCCTGCTGGTAAGGGCGAAAAAAGCCGTGCGCCTCGATGTGGGTGTCGAGCCAGCGGTGCAAAGGATGAAACAGGCCCCCTTCGCCCGCCTCGGAGGGCAGCAGGGTGGGCTTGTAGCCGGGCGCCATCACGGCCTGGTCGATGACGTCGATATCGGTGCCCCAGTGGCGCCGGCTGGTGCCGGGCAGGGAGTGCCAGTTCAATATGGCCCAGACCAGTTCGCGCTCGGACAGCGCAGCAAAATCGCGTCCCTGCTCGTGCAGGTCATACAGGGTCTTCTTGCCGCCGAATTTTTTGTTCCAGATGCGCAGCTGGGCGTTGAAGTCGCGGTAGCTGGCATACGGAATCAAGTCGATGCCGTCGGCCCTGGCCGCCGCCCGCAAGCCCATGAAGGCCGCCGCCGTGCCGGGCGTGGCGGCGTAGCGGGGCGTTTCATACTGGGCCACATGGCCGCGGCTGCGGCCGGTGATTTCGAGGTCGGACAACATGGCATGCCTGCGCGCTGGAAAAACTCCAGCATGGCGCATTGTGATCCCAATGACAATTGCATCTGGGCGAATTCTGCATTGCATGCGGTGGACATGCGGGCCAGCCCAAGGCCCGGTAGGTGGCCCGCGACGACGAATGTCAGCCCGCCCTCAGAATGAGGTTCGCACACCCGCATACGCGCTGGCCTGGTTGGCGTCCCGGTTGGCCCCCACACCCCGGCCGGCCGACAGCAGCAGAGTCATACCATGGTCCAGCTCGTAAATGGCGCCGAGATTGAATCCAAGCGTGCCCCGTTCGCCCAGCTGGCGGGTGGTGCTGCCGAACAGCTCGGCGCCGATCTGCAGGTGCTCGCTGACCGTGCGCAGCACGGTCACGCCGCCGGACCAGGCATTTTTTGCGCCGACGCCGCTGTCGATGCGGTAGCCGGCGCCGCCATAGACCGTCCAGGCATCCCGCGAGGTTTGCAGCCACAGCGGCAGATACAGGCTGTGGCGGCCCGCGCCCAGGCCCTTGTCGGCATTGCCCGTGGGCAGTTGCAGCATGGGGTATATGCCCACCATCAGGTCTTCCGACGCGGCGTCGACCGGCGTCATCCGGTATTTGACACCCAGTTCCAGGTCGCCCACACCGATGGTGTTGCCGTTCTCGTCGTGCAGCCAGGCCAGTTGCGGTTGGGCGTGCAATTGCACATTCGTGAAGGCACCGTAGTTGATGTCGACGCCGGGCGCAGAGCCGGAGCGGACATCGCCGCTGCGCTGCATCGACCAGCCGGTGTTGATCTCCCAGCCGTGCAGCTTGACGGGTTCCGGGTCGTCCGTGACGAAGGGCAGGCCGGCGCGGGCAGCGCTGGCGGCGAAGAGGGCGGTGGCGAGCAGGCCGCCGCCGAGCAGATGTTTAATCATGGGCCGCCGGCGCCAGGCGTTCGGCCCGCTGGGGCAGGAAAAAGACCAGCAGCAAGATGCACACGATCAGGGCGCCAGACGCCGTGTAGCGGCTCATGGCCAGGCCGCCGTTAGCCACCGGCTTGTCAAGAAAATCGCCGACCGTGGCACCCAGCGGGCGGGTCAGGATGAAGGCGGCCCAGAACAGGGCCGTGCGGGACACCGCAGTCCAGAAATACAAGCCGATCACGACCGCCAGCCCTGCGGCGAACAGGGCCGCGCCGCCGCCATACCCAAAACCCCATCCCGTGGCGGGGTCCGCCACCCAGTCGCCCAGCGCCGTGCCCAGGGTCTGCGAGAACAGAATGGTGACCCAGTAAAACAGCTCGGCCTGGCGCGTGTCGAGGCGGTTGATCGATACGGAGCCGAGAGTGCGGTGCCAGACGAAAATCGAGCCCATCAAGAGTACGAACAGCAGGGTCGAGCCGCCCAGGTAGCCGATGCCCAGCGAGCGGTCGCACAGGTCAGCCAAAGTGGTGCCGACGGTGGTGGTGGCGACGATCACGGTCCAGAACAGATAGGGGTGGAATTTGTCCGCCTTGATTTGCGCCGTCAATACAAGGGCCAGCAAGACGGCGAAGATGGCGGTGCCCGTGAAATAGCCCAGGTTTATCGACATGGTCACGGCGTCGCCCGCCGTCTCGCCCAGGGTGGTGGCGAGAATCTTGATCAGCCAAAAGCCGAAGGTCACGGCAGGCACCTTGGCAAAGCTGTAGTGCAGAGAATGCTGGGTGGATGCTGCGCTCATGCGGACTCCAGAGATTGGGAACAGCGCCCATGCTAGCGCAAGCTGCCCCGTCTGCATGTTCCCGTTGGCGCCGTGTTGCGCGATTGACGACAGCCGTGTTCGCCTCAGTGTGGGTTAAGTTACATGCGATAGTGTGGCGACGACGCTGGCTCGCGCGTCGCGCTCAGCATGCCTTCACCTTGTGGACGGCACAGCGGGTAGGGCCAATCTTCAGCAGGTCAATCAGAGGAGACACAATGAAAACAATGACATGCTTCACCACCTGCGCGGGTGCCGCGCTGCTGGGCGTACTGGCAATCGCGCCGGTCCAGGCCGCCGATCCTGCCTACAAGGTCAGCGCCACCCAAGTGCTGGAAGGCCCGGTGCGCTGGGATTATTTGTCGATGGACCCGCAGCACCACCACCTGTTTTTGACGCGGGGCGATCACGTCGACGTCTACGATGTCACGCAACAAAAGGTTGTCGGCAATGTCGGCCCAACCCCTGGCGTGCACGGGGTGGCGGCCGCGCCGGATCTGGGTCGGGGCTACACCAGCAACGGCACCAGCAATGCGGTGACGGTGTTCGACTTGAGCACCTTCGCCACCATTGCCACCGTTCCCGTCGGAACTGGTCCCGACGCACTGGTGTACGACCCGGCAACGCACCGGGTCTTCGTCGCCAACGCCAAAGGGAACAGCCTGTCCGTGATCGACGGCGCCAGTAACCGCGTCGAGAACACGATAGCGCTGGGCGGCGCGCCCGAGACGGCCGTGGTCGACGGCAAAGGGCGCCTGTTCGTGGCGCTGGAAAACCGCAATGCAATTGCCGAGATCGACACCCGCAGCATGAAACTGGTCGCCCGCCACAGCGTTGCCCCTGCATGCGACGAGCCCGCCGGTCTGGCGATTGATCCCGAGGCAGGCAAGCTCTACGCGGGCTGCCACAACCAGACCATGGTCATCGTCGACACGGCCACCGGCAAGATCGCCGGCTCCGCGCCCATCGGCCGCGGCAACGACGCCATCGCTTTCGACGCCCAACGCAAGCTCGCCTTCGCTTCCAACGGCGATGGCAGCCTGACCGTGGTCGACAGCGCCGCGCCCTATGCCGTTCGCCAGACCGTTCCCACCATGCAGCGCGCCCGCACCCTGGCGCTCGATCCCCAGAGCCATATGATTTACCTGGTGGCGGCCGAAGCGGATCCGGCAGTGACGCCCGCACCGAAACAGCGCGCGCCCTTGAAGGCGGGCACTTTCACCTTGATCACAGTGGCACCGCAGTAAAGTTGACGCGGCGCGGCGCCAGGGCAGGGCGCTTTATTTCGCCAGCCGCGGCGCCGTCTGCAGCAGTTCCGCCAGGGCCTGTTTATAAAACTTCGCCGAGGCGGTGGTGCCGTGCCCGGTGGTTTCGGCACTGGCCGGTATCAGCATGGCGCGGCCATGCCTGACCCGCTTGATCTCGCTGTCGAGCACGCCCAATTCCGGCGGATTGCGCTCGTCGTCGGCGGCGTTAATGGCCAGCACGGCGGCGGTGATGCGCTCGAGGCCCGCGGACGGATCGTAGTCGCGCGACGATTCCCACTGATAAATATAATCGTTGGCGTCGCCGGCGAACGGCCCCGTCATCGCTTGCTCGATCACGGCGTCGGCCTGGGCGCGCGTCGGCGCGCGTTTGAACCAGCCCTGGTTGCCGCCACTGGTGGCGGTGCCGAAAAACACCACGGCGCGCCGAAAACTGGCCGGCTGCCGTTCGTAATTCCCGCCCATCCATTCCGGATCGTGGCGTATGGTCTCCGTCAAGAGCCGCCGCATCATCCAGTTCCGTCCCGACATCGCCGTCGGCAGCGAAGCCATCGGCACCGCCACATCCATCAGCCCGGGATAGCGCTGCGCCCACATCCAGGTCTGCATCCCGCCCATCGAATTGCCGATCACCAGGCGCAGATGCTTGATGCCCAGATGCTCGGTCACCAGCCGGTGCTGGGCGTCGACCATGTCATCGTAGTTATACGCCGGAAACCTGGCGCGCAGACCGTCCGAGGGCTTGACCGATTTCCCGGCCCCGATCGCATCCGGCAAAATTACAAAATACTTGCTGGCATCAAGCGGTTGGCCCGGCCCGAACAATTCCCCCGCAAACGCCTGGGTCAGCATGCCGGTGCCGGATCCCGAGGTGCCGTGCAGGATCAGCACGGCTTCGCCGGCCGGGTTGCCGATGGTGGTGTAATGCAGCCGCAACTGCGGCAACACTTCGCCCGTGTGAAAGCGAAAGTCGCTGACGACCCAGTCCGCTTCGCGCGGTGCGGGATAATCGGCTGCGCTGGCATCGACCAGCACGCCGCCGATCATGCCCAGGGCGAGCAGGGTATTGCGCCATTGTCCCGATGGTGTGAGGTGCGGCATCGTGTCTCCTTGGTTTTTTGGTCGAGACTACGCAGGGGGGATGGGCTTGTCAACTGACAATGATTCAATGACTTCCGTCTACACTCCATTTTACATAATATAAAGTGTGTCGGACCGTAGGCTAAAATTTTTACGCTGTAGCAGCCAGGCGGGGGAGGGCGCGACGCTCGCCCCCGACTGATTTAGCGTGCTGCGACAGCTTGCGAAAACCCTTGTAAATCTCCTGCCACAAGGATTGTTCCTGTGGCGTCTTAGCGCGGGCGCGGTGCATATCGAGCATCACAAAACCGGGATGGACCTCCAAAATCTCGGCAACCCGCGCTGCAATGTCATCTTCCATCTGACCGCCTCGGGCGCGGTATCCGCTGATCGTGGATTGGCGCACTTTTAACGCCTTCGCCACTGCGTAATCACTATCCTTGCCGATCCGTTTTTTAACGGCATCGAGGTACTCAAGCGTGTCCATATTCAGGCCTCCTCAGGCATTTTTACAACAGGGCCGAATGTACATCACATAGTGTGAACGTTCAATAGGCGTAATCCTACAAGCTTCAAAGGCATTGACGTACTTTCAAGCTTGAGAGTAGTATCCCTCTTGTCGGGCGGAAATCCCTGCCTCCTCAGCCACTTACGGCCCCGTCCGTGTCCGCCCGACATTCTGCTGAGGAGCTAAAAAACGCCTGAGGAGGCCATATGTCTGTTGCAAATAATTACAAATCAACATGCTGCACTGGCAATTGCCGCCAGGGCCGCGCCTGCCCATCGCCGCACGCAGCAAACGCCTTCGCCGCCATCGTCGGCGCGGCCTGCATCGCGGCCCCCTTCATCATCTGGTTCATGCGAGTGCCAGCATGATCGCCGCCAACGATAAAAAAACGCGGGACATTTGCGAAATGGACCTGGCCGGTCCTGTCCCAGCGCAGCCCACGAAGCAGGAGCGCGCCGCCGCCCGCGCTGCCCGCTACCGCGAGCGCCACGGCGTGGCCCCGCTGACGGTCAACATTGACGCGGAAACCCTGGCAGCGTTCGAAGCTTATTGCGTCGCCAAGGATCGCAAGAAAAGCGCCGAAGTCGAACGGCTCCTGAAAACCCAACTCCTGCGGAAGCGGTGACCATGAAGCCGCATTTTTTATTCTGCCATGGGGTGTGGTGCTGCTTTCCGTACCGGGGCGCGAACCGTTATTACATCGGTGTGACCCCTGCGCACGCTCTTGAATCGCTTCGCTACAACGAGGAAAACGCTGCATGAAAACAGAGCGCATAGAACTGGCGGCGCTGGCCCGCGTGGCTGGCGTGCAGCACACATCGCAGGAAATCGAGACGGCTGCTTACCTGGCGGAATACGCCGCCGCCTGCCGCCAGGTGGCCGAGACGCCGCAAGATGTGCGAATGGAGCGCGTGCAGGCCGTCCGCGACTTGATCGTGAAGCCTGCCGATGCGGAAGCGATGCGCGCCGCCTTCTGGCTGCGGGCACCGATTGCCGCCCGCATGGTGGCCGTGATGTCGGCGCGCCTGCCGAAAGAGCGCGCCAGCGATGCCCTGAACACCTTCGACGCTTTGGAGCGCGGCACGATGTGGTGCGCGCTGGACAAGCTGATGGGCGAACTGTCCTTGGTCCAGCGCTGCATGAACGGTGGCCGGATGCCTGGGGACGTTCACTGATGTTTGCACAGCACTGGGGTATCCCGCGCCGCATGGCCCGCGCCGTGCAGAGCGTTTTTAAACGTGATGGCAAAGCGGCGCACGCACCAAAGGTGGCCGTCATTGACGCACTGATGCGCGATGACGAACGCATTCCGCTGGCGACCATGGACGGCGGTATTACCGGCGAGCCGGCCATCTGGCAGGCCAGTGACGCCGCAGTGCGCGAGTGCTACGCCATCATGCAAACCCTGATGACGGAAGACGCCATTACGGCCGCAATCGAGGCCGTGTGTGCGCGCCGTGGCATCGCCGCACCGAAGGCCGAAACGTTCGCGGAATACCTCAAGCGGGCGGGCGATAAGGCATGGTGGCGCAAGCACCTTCGCACGGAGTGGAAGCGGCGTTTTGAGCATACCGCCATCCAACTTGGACTGACCCATGTGCGCACCGATCCTTACGTGTCGCGTGAGTCGGCCATGATGCAGGCCGCACAGAACGCGGCCAATCAGAAGCTGTTGGAACAGCGCACGGCGACCAACGAACACGGCCAGTCCTACACCGTGGCCGAACTTGCGGCGCTCGGCATGGGGAACAAGACCCTGCGCCGGGGCGAACTGATGACGCGCATTCGCGGCTTTGAAGAAGTGGCCGATGCGCTGGGCCATGTGGGCTGCTTCGCCACAATCACATGCCCATCGAAGTTCCACGCCGTGGGCGGCACCAACCCGAAATACAACGGCGCGACGCCACGCGATGCACAGCGCTATTTGGTCGACGTATGGGCCGCGATCCGCGCCGCACTGCACCGCCAGGGCATCAAGCCTTACGGCTTCCGCATTGCCGAACCGCACAGCGACGGATGCCCCCATTGGCACCTGCTGCTGTTTGTGGCGCGGGACCGCCTGGCCGATATGGAGGCCGTGTTGACGGCCTACGCGATGAAAGAGGACGGCGACGAAAAGGGCGCGGCAAAGAACCGCGTCAAGCTGGTGCGCATCGAAGCCGGGAAGGGCACGGCAGCGGGGTACATCGCCAAGTACGTTTCAAAAAACATCGACGGCGCGGGCGTCGGGGATCACAAAACTTTTGAGGATGGGCGAACCTATGTCGTTGCACCTGACATCTTCGGCAACGTCGAAATTACTCCTTCACAGCGTGTCACTTATTGGAGTCAGGTTTGGGGCATTCGTCAGTTCCAGCAAATCGGGGGCGCGCCTGTCGGTGTTTGGCGGGAACTGCGGCGCATCAAGGCGGAAGCGGTGCAGAGCGCTCCTGAAGCAATCAAGGCGGCTCACGCTGCAGTTCAAAAAATTGAATCTGACGATCCGGCTGTATCGAAACAGGCCGATTACGCCGCCTACATGATGGCGCAAGGCGGGCCGACAGTGGGCCGTCACGCCGCCATCAAGATCGCGGCCAGGGAAGTGACGATCCATGGCCGGTATGCGACCTACGACGCGCCCAAGCCGGTTGGCGTGTACGCCGCCGCGCAACCTGAGGCCGTGTACGAGTCTGTGCGCTATCGCTGGACGATAGACGGAGCCGGGGCCGGGGTGGCCTTTGACCTTCCTCGGACTGGTGTAAATAACTGTACGGCCTCCGGTGGACCGGCATGGACGAAACCAGAAAACGCCCCCGGGAAATCGAAAAAATTTTTTGGCCGTGACGCATGGTCACGGACAGAGAACGCAGGCGGCGCGCCAGACGCCCCGCCATGGAGCGCGGACGGCGACGCCGACCGCACCGACCGATTCAAAAAACTCTCGGCGCGCCATGCGTCGTCTCACCTGTCGCACCTTCAAAGGAAATATTCGGATGACTCACATTGAAAAATTCAAGGCGTGTTTTTCACGCCTTAGCGCGATGGCCGCGTCGTTTCTGCCATCGGGCTACAAGGATGCGCTTATTGGCCTGGCGCATGAAGTGGACCAACTGCGGGCCGAAATGAACGAACTGAAAAAGGAAAAAACGCAATGACTATCGAGCAAATCCGCGCAATTCAAGCGCTCCAATCCATGCAGCCTGTCATGGTGAAAGAGGCGACCGAACCCCGCAATGGCGGCGTGGGCGTATTCGTCGGCCCGGATACGGCCGTCGAGGGCCACGTACTGGTGCGCTTCGAAGACCCGAACGGCACGGCCACGGCCCCGCAGGTGGTCGAGTCGTTCCCCGTCGAACACGTACAGGGGCTGTAAATGGTTGCCGCCGCCAAAAAGAACCTGGGCAAAATCCCGTGCCCCGACTGCAAGGAACCTGTGGCGCTCATGCAGGCCGATAAAACCGGCACGCTGTCGTACAAGTGCCAGGATGCCGAGTGCGAGTGTACGGGCTTCGCGCAGGCTCACACGGCGGCGGCGCGCCGATGGCTCGCCAGCCTGCCCAATCGGGCCAAGGCAGCGAAAACGGGGGAGGGGGAGGGCGCTGGTAGCCTGCCGCCTCCAAAGGACCCTCCAAAGGCCGGTTTCGGCATCGGGGGACTGTGATGGCGAAACCGGAACAGATTGACGCGGGCCAGGTAGAGCAGGGCGAGGGTATGTCGGCAGAACAGGCCGCTGACCTGGCGCGCCTGACACGGGGCGCGGCTGAACCAGACGCCGAAGTGCAGCAAATGGCCGATGCGGAAGCGGCGGCGCAAGTGCAGGTAGAACAGAGCCTTGTCGAGAAAAACGCGGCGGGCCTGTCGATGGTGTTCGCCCTGGCCGTGCCAGCGTTCGCCATGGTGGGCTTCCCCACGGTGGCCGGGGTGCTGTCGAACCCGGTGCAGGATATGGCCGGGAACCCGACCGATATGACGGGCGCGCAGACCCTGGCGACGGCATGGGCGCCCGTGCTGGCGAAATACGGCGTGGACCTGTCGAGCATGGGCGATAAATACCGGGTCGAAATCGCCGCCGTGTTCGGTTCGATCGGTGTCGGAAAGGCCTTGTATGCGGCCCTGAAAGCCGACAGCACCAAGGGCAAGAGCCAGGCGGCGCGCGCCGTCGAGGCGCAGGCCGGAAACCCTGTGCCTAAGGCACCGGAAAACGTGGTCCTGGGGACGGTGGCCCATGAGTAGCCTCAAGACCGTAGATGGGCGCCTGCGCGTCGTCTCGGGGGCCTCCCGGTGCGGCAAGACGACGCAGGTTGCCAGGGAGGCGGCGCGGGCCAACCGCATCGCCGCCTGGGACCCTGAGGACCAGTGGGCGCAGTTACCAGGCTGGCGCAAGGTGACGACGCGCAAACAGCTTCTGGACGCGCTACAGACGCCGGGCCATGTGCGCGTGGCCTACGTGGCCGGGGGCGACCTCAAGGCCGAGTTCGATTACTGGTGCGGCGTGGTGTACTACGCCGGGCGCTACATCAACCCTATCGACGCCATTGCGGAAGAACTGGCCGATGTGACGACATCGAGCAAGGCCCCCAGCAACTGGGGCATCCTGATACGGCGCGGCCTCAAGCGCGGGATCAACATCTACGCCATTTCCCAGCGCTGGGCCGAAGCGGACAAGACCGCCATCGGCAACGCCTCGGAATACCTCGTTTTTACATCTCGGGGGGAGGATGTCGATTACATCGCCCGCAAAACCCGTCTGCCGGTCGAACTGCTGGACAGCCTAAAGCCCTTCGAATTCATCCGGTATGACCCGGTGACGAAAGAGCAGCAACGCGGGAAAGTGCGTTTTTAACGTCGCTTTTTGACCACGAAATGAAAATAAATCGCCTCACTCGGGGCGATTTTTTTTGGGGCCTTAGGCACCTGCCTAAGGCAGGGTTTTTGCCCTGGCGGCGAGGCGTCGAGAGACTGGGAACTGTTCAAGAAAAACCGAATTTTCCCAACCCTCTTTAGGACCCGAAAAATGACTCAATCCGATATGACCAAGCTGGCGATTGCCCTGGGCATCTGCTACGCCGCTTACAAGTTCGTCCCCAACCAGGCCGCGAAAGCTGCCGCGCTGGGCGTCGCTGGCGTCGTCATCGCCAAAAAAATCCCCGTCCTGAACACCCAACTGTAAAAGGGGCACGACATGGGCCAACGTATCAAGCTGCAACCGTTTAACAACGTCAATAACACCGGCCTGGCAACCTGCGACCTCGCAAACCTGCTGGGCTACTCGGTCAAGCGCATCATCCTGGCCCTGGCCGGTACGACCTTCACCAAGGCCATGCTGGCGTCGATCCAGATTAAAGCCAACAGCAAGATCATTTTCGACAGCACCGGCCCCCGCCGCGACACTGCCATGCAGTACCGCAGCATTACCGCCAACGCCGGTTTCCTGACCCTGGATTTTTCCGAAATGAAGGCCCGCACGCAGATCGGCCAGCACCTGGGAGACCTCGACACCACGGCAGGCATCGCCAACCTGAAACTGGAAATCCAGATCAACGGCGCAACCGCCCCCCTGCTGTCCGGCTGGGCGGAGGTGGGCCGTCCGCAGGTTGACCCAGCGCAGGCCCCAACCCGCCCCCTGATCGCCCGCGTTCACGCCTCCACGATCACCATCGGCGCCGCAGGCCAATTCTCGCTGCCAGTGCCTCATATGGACATCGCCGCAGGCGGTTCGATGTTCAAGCGCATCTTGGTATTCTCGGCCAACATGACGGCGCTGCAAATCAAGAAAAACGGCATCGTGATCGAAGACAGCACGAAGGCGCTCAACGACTTCAACCAGACTGAATACGGCCGCACGCCGCAAGCTGGCCTGTATGTCTATGACCCAATCATCGACAACAACCAGTCGGGTGTGTTGAACACCCGCGACGCGCAGACCATGGAAGTGCTGGGCACTTTCAGCGCGGGCGAAACCATCACCATCGAAGTGGAAACGCTCGAACCCCTGGCCGCGTTCTAAGGGGGCCGCATGGACTATCCAGACAACACGGGGGCCTGGGTCCCCGATTCTCCGGTAGTAAGCGGCCCGCCAGCGCAGGCAGGCCAGGCCCCCGCGCCTGGCGACGCCTGGCTCGGCGCGGTGCTGGGTTCGGCCATCGGTGTGTATGTAGATCGCGTCGTAAATTCGCCGCAGACCCTGAGCAACAACACCGGCTACGGCATGGGCGCTAACGGCCAGCTTTACCAGATCGGCCAGCCCGTGGGCACCGTAACGACCACTGTCGGCACGGCCAAGCCCGCCGCCAGTCCGATGATGCTGCTGCTTGTCCTGGGCGTCGTCCTGCTCGCGGTGCATCACTGATGGCAGCGGTTCCAATGGACCCATGGAGCGCCGCATTCTCGGCGTTCGGTCCCGCCCTGACTGCCTCCGCGCAGCCGGGCGGGCCGTCGCACGCGGCGCAGTCTACCGGCTTTGATTCGTCGGGCTGGTCCGTGAACATCAACAGCGCGGGCGCTTCGGCTACAGCGACGAAAACCAGCTTGCCGAGTGCAGGCCAGGCCATCAACGCCGCAGGCGCGGGCGTGGCCTCGTTGCTCGGCTCGCCCGTGGTGTTGATCGGCCTCGTGCTGCTGTACGCCTACATGCACAAAAAATAGAAGGGGGCCGCAATGGGGCTTTTTGGTGGCGGCAATTCGACCAGTTCCAATACGTCGAACGCATACGATCAACGCCAGATCATCACGAACACGACCGATAACTACGACCTAAGCAATCGGTCGACGAATGCTTACGACCTCAGCAACCGTTCGAAAAACACGACCAACACATCGACCAACACCACGAACATTTCCACGGACCAGGGGGCCGTGGCGGGTGCGCTCGGGGTGGCGTCGGGGGCGCTTGCCGGGATGCTGGGCACGGCGTCGGGGGCACTCACGTTCGCGGGAAATGTCGTCAGCGGCGACCAGGCGAACCAGCAGCATGCCTACGACTACGCGGATAGCTTGTTTCACTCGGCGGTGGACGCCGTGAACCAGAATGACGCCCGCGCCATGAATGCCTACGACCGCGCCGCCACGATCCAGAAGGACGCGATTGCGCAGTCGGGCGCGGCCAACCAGGCCATGTTCGGCCAGCTGCAAAACGCTTATGCAGATGCGAAGGGTACGACCCAATCGCAACAGCAAATCATCATGGCCGTTATCGCCGTGGCGGGCATTGCCCTGCTGGTGGCGATGCACAAGGGATAAAAAATGCAATACGACCTCAATTTGACGGCCAACGGCGCGCAGCAAATCGATGTGGCCGGCAGCTACTTCAAGTACGCAAAGGGCCTGGGCCCGATCCGTGTACAGGTGGATGGCGGCGGCTATGTGGACCTCCTGCCAGGCCAGGGAATGCAGGGCCTGAAATTCTCGCGCCTGATGGTGAAAGATACCAGCGGCGCGACCAATACCGGCGCGCTAGTTGCTGGTGAAGGACAGTTCACGGACGCCCGAATCTCGGGGACGGTCGATGTAGTGGACGGCGGAAAGTCGCGCACGCTTGCGGGCATGGCCTTTTCCGCTTGGCTCGCGGGCGGTGGTGTCGCGGGCCAGTTCACCGAGGTACAAATTTCTAATCCGGCAGGCAGCGGCAAAAACATCATCATCGAAGCAATCGCAGTGGCGTCGAACACGGCGACAGGCTTCCAAGTAATGGCGGGCTGTGCGGACGTAGGCGGCGCGACATTGGCGGGTGTGTCTAAAAACCTGACCTCGGGCGCGCTGGTGAATTCGTCAGCGGTTTTGAAAGCCGGTTCCGTCGCTGCACAGTCGGGAAGCACGATCTACCTTATTAATGCCGCAGTCAGCACCATGGCGACCTGGAAACCAGTAGAGCCAATCGTATTAGGACCGGGCGGCATTTTGACGGTGCTGGGACAGGGAACACAAAAGGATGTCTCAGCCAGCTTTGAATGGTACGAGGCACTAATCGTAAATGGATAAGGCGTTCATCGTGATAGCACTCGCGGGCTTGGCGGCATACATGGCGACCAGGGGAGGGCAGAGCGTGGACGAAAACGGCGAGACGGATAACGCGCCCGACCTGATCGATTACGCAAGTCAGGCGCAGGACTACATTGCAAGCTACACAGAGCAGGGCGACGACATGAACAAGACAGCGTTTTTAAACGCAATCCGGCTGGGCGAGGGCACCAGCGACGACGCGGGCTATACCCGTCTTTGCGGCGGCGGCGACTTCGACACATTCGCAGACCATCCAGCAAACCTCGGATGGCGCGGCTGGCAACTGCGTACGCAAATGGCGATCAATGCGGGCTTCCCCGGCGGCGTGGCGTTCTCCACAGCGGCGGGCGCTTATCAGATCACGCGGCCAACGTGGAACCGCATCGCGGCGCGCTTGGGCCTGCAAGATTTTTCGCCCGCATCGCAGGATGCGGCGGCGTGGGCGCTGATCGGTGAGAAGGGCGCGCAAGTCGATGTCCTGGCGGGGCGTGTAGGCGTCGCCGTCGCCAAGCTGGGCAACCTGTGGGCGAGCCTTCCAGGCGCTGCCGCAAAACAGCGACAAGTAACCCTTGCCGCATTCACCAACCAATTTCTGAGCAACGGTGGGACCCTCGCATGAACAACAATACTTTGATCCTGGCCCTCGCCGCCGTGTGCGCGGTGCTGGTAATGAACAAGGCCAAGACGGCGACGGCGCCCGCGGGCACGGCGTCCGCTCCGGTGAACAATACGAACGTGAATGACCAGCTTTGGAAAAACCTCCTGGGCGGCGCATGGACCACGTTGCGCGACGCAAAGAACCCTGACGGCTCGCAAGCGTTCCTCATGAAAAATTTCCTGGGTCAGACTGTGACCAGCGACGGCAAGCCGGTGGGCCAGGAATTCGCGGCGGAGTTCCCCGCCTCGTATGGCCTGATGATGCCGACCGTGGACACGACCATGGGCGGCACCGATTACGCATCGTCCATCGCCCCGGCCAGCATTGATGGGGTGTTCTTTTGAACGTGACGGTAAAGCCTGGGCTGGCCCTGGGCGCTGCCGTGGGCGTCGTCCTGCTGGCGTGGTATGCGAAATACCAGGCCGGCCAGGCCATCGACAGCGCCAAGGCCAGCGCGGCGGAACTGTGGACGGCCGCAAAAGACGCATCGGATTACGTGAACCCGACCAGCGATAAAAACGTCGCCTACCAGGCATCGAGCAGCCTGGCGCAGTGGCTGACCGGCGATACCGGATCGCTCGGGACCATCATGTTTGACTACGCGCACAAGGGCGAACCGCTGCCGGGTGGCGGCGGCGTCTACGTGTATACGCCGGAACAACAGGCCGCTGACCTCAAGGCCACTCAACAACTGCAAGCCGGTTTTCACGGCATGTAAAGGAGACCATGAACCCTCTTTTTATCGGGCCGCTGGCCGACATCATCAAGGGCGTAATAGGCCACATCTGGCCGGACCCGGCGCAACAGGCTGACGCTAATCTCAAGCTGGCGACGCTGGTGCAGTCGGGCGAACTGGCGCGCATGGCGAACGAGACAAGCCTTTCCCTGGCACAGATCGGCGTGAACGACACCGAAGCGAAAAGCGACAGCCTGTTTAAATCCGGCTGGCGTCCGAACATTGGTTGGATATGTGGCGCGGCCCTGGGCTGGAATTTCATCGTGCGGCCTGGCCTCGTGGCAGGCCTAGCGATTGCGGGCCATCCGGTGGCCTTGCCGCCTGCCGATATGGCCGAACTGATGCCGGTGCTGCTGGGGATGCTCGGCCTGGGCACCTTGCGCACCGTCGAAAAGATCAAAGGGGCCGACTGATGCCGGACCTGTCGACCGAATGGATGCACATGCTGACCACGCTTGCAACGGTGGCGGTAGCGTATGGGGGCATTCGTGCCGACCTCAAAAACATGATGGCGCGGCTCACCAGCGTCGAGCATGGCATCGAGGCGGCGCGGGTGCGTATGGATAATCACATCGAACGGAGCAAGGCATGACGAAAAAACGCACGCCGCCGCGCAAGGCCAACGGCCAATTCAAGCGCCGCAAGAAATGATCCTCAAGGCCCGCCGCGTGCGGGCCTTTTTGCGTATACTGCGGCGTCATCAATGTTCAATATCGAGACGCAATGAAGAACGAGAAAATCTGGTGGTGCGCGGGCGTTTTGGCGTTTATCGCCGCCGCAGTGGGCTTGTCGTTGCCAATGCAGCCGCAGCCTGTGGCGCGATGTTTAGAGCGTGGTGTGATCGACGGTCCTGCGCCAGACCAGAAAACCGGCGTTTGCCTCAAGTGGGAAAAGTAGTCTCACGCTATCCGAAGCATATCGAGCCGGGCATGGTAAGGCCTGGGCTTGTGAGCCGTGATAGCCTCAAAGCGGCCTTGAAGCTTGGCCCTGGCGACCTTACCAGCCACATCGAAATTCTTAACGTATAGATCGAACCCGCGATCGTCCAAATGGATGGGGGAGACGGCGGCAACCCAGTCCCATATATCGCTGTCAGTGATGGCGACCTCACCGAACAAATCGACGGCAGGCTGTCGTAGTAGGTAGCTCATGCAGACAGAATAGTTGACATTCCTGCAAACCCGAAATACATTACCGCAAAGAAAAAGGGAACCGAAGTTCCCCATGCTTTATTGCCTACGGTCATTTTACATAATATAAATTATGCGACTTTTGATTCGTCCTCGGCTATCAAACCTGCTTCGCTGCCTTTGCCCTTGCCGCATGCAGTTTGCGGTAGCTGTCGATCTTGCGCTGATGCCGCTCCAGCCCTTCAAGCGCCATGCTGGTCTGCGTCAGGCCGTAAAACCGCACGCTGCCGTCCACTGAACCCAGCACGGCATCCATGCGAGCGTCGCCGAACATGCGGCGGAAGTTGCTGACGTAGTCGTTCAGCTCGAGTTCGTCGTCCAGCTCGACGGACAGCACCGCGTTCAGCGCCTGGTAGAACAATCCCCGCTCCAGGCTGTTGTCGTTGTACTGCAGGAAGGCTTCGACCAGGTCCTGGGCGTCTTCGACATTACCCAAAGCAAGCTGGATCAGCAGTTTGAGTTCGAGGACGTTCAATTGGCCCCAGGGCGTGTTTTCGTCGAATTCGATGCCGATCAGGGTGGCGACGTCGCCGTATTCGTCGAGCTCGCTGTTTTCCAGGCGCTCGACCAGGGCTTCGAGCTTCCTGTCGTCGAGGCGGTGCAAGTTGAGTATGTCCTCGCGGAACAGCAGCGCCTTGTTGGTGTTGTCCCAGATGAGATCTTCGACGGGATAGATTTCCGAATAGCCGGGCACGAGGATACGGCAGGCTGTGGCGCCCAGCTGGTCGTAGACGGCCGTGTAGGCTTCCTTGCCCAGGTCCTTGAGGATGGCGAACAAGGCGGCGGCTTCCTGCTCGTTGGAATCGGCGCCGTGGCCGGAGAAATCCCAGTCGACAAAGGGAAAATCTGCGCTATCGCTGAAAAAGCGCCAGGACACGATGCCGCTGGAGTCGATGAAGTGTTCGACGAAATTGTTGGGTTCCGTCACCGCGTGGCTGACGAAAGTCGGGCGCGGCAAGTCGTTGAGGCCTTCGAAGCTGCGGCCCTGCAATAGTTCCGTCAGGCTGCGTTCGAGCGCCACCTCGAGGCTGGGATGGGCGCCAAACGACGCAAATACGCCGCCCGTGCGGGGATTCATCAGTGTGACGCACATGACGGGATACAGGCCGCCCATCGATGCGTCCTTGACCAGCACGGGAAAGCCCTGTTGCTCGAGGGCCTTGATGCCGGCCAGGACGCCGGGGAAACGGCCCAGCACTTCGGCAGGCACGTCGGGCAAGGCCAGTTCGCCTTCGATGATTTCCCGTTTGACCGCCCTTTCAAAGATCTCCGACAGGCACTGCACCTGGGCTTCGGCCAGGGTATTGCCGGCGCTCATTCCGTTGCTGACGTATAGGTTTTCAATCAAGTTGACGGGGAAATAGACGGTCTCGCCATCCGCATGGCGCTGGAACGGCAAAGCGCAGATGCCCCGTTCGGCATTGCCCGAGTTGGTGTCGATCAGGTGGGAAGCGCGCAGTTCGCCGTCCGGGTTGTAGATATCGAGTGTGGCGGCGTCCAGCAGCCCGGCGGGCAGCGCGTCCTTCTTGCCGGGCTTGAACCAGCGCTCGTTCGGATAATGCACGAAGGGTGCGTTGGCGAGTTCCTCGCCCCAATAATCGCCCGCATAAAAATGGTTGCAGCTGATGCGCTCGATATATTCGCCCAGAGCCGAGGCCAGCGCGCTTTCCTTGCTGGCGCCCTTGCCATTGGTAAAACACATCTGGGCGTTGGCGTCGCGGATGTGCAATGACCAGACATGGGGGATGATATTGCGCCAGGAGGCGATCTCGATCTTGATGCCGAGCTTGGCCAGCACCCCCGACATATTGGCGATGGTCTGTTCCAGCGGCAAATCCTTGCCGGGGATATAGGTCAGCTGGTCGGTGCCGGGCGCCACCAGCAGGGATTGGGCGTCGGCGTCCAGGTTGGCCACTTCCTCGATGATGAATTCGGGGCCTTGCTGGACCACTTTCTTGACGGTGCAGCGGTCGATCGAGCGCAGAATGCCCTGGCGGTCCTTGTCGGAAATGTCGGCCGGCAGCTCGACCTGGATCTTGAAGATCTGCTGGTAGCGGTTTTCCGGGTCGACGATATTATTTTGCGCCAGGCGGATGTTCTCCGTGGGGATGTTGCGGGTGTCGCAGTACAGCTTGACGAAGTAGGCGGCGCACAGGGCCGACGAGGCCAGGAAATAATCGAAGGGGCCCGGGGCAGAGCCGTCGCCCTTGTAGCGGATGGGCTGGTCGGCGATGACGGTGAAGTCGTCGAACTTCGCTTCGAGGCGCAGCTTGTCGAGAAAATTGACTTTGATTTCCATGGTGTGTTCCGGGCTCGTGCATATTGAATAAGCCGCTATTATCGGTGTTTTGGACAGGCGCCGTCAGGAACAATCGACCGTGAACACTCCCAGTACCACTCCCCTGCCCCGTTTGCGCGCGGCAGGCAGGGCATGAACGTGCGCCCCCTGATCGCCGCCGGCAAACAGGGCATCGCCTGCGCGCTCGCCGCCGCCGTGCTGTTTGGCGCGAGCACGCCGCTGGCCAAGCTCTTGCTGCACCAGGCCAGTCCTGCTGTGCTGGCCGGCCTGCTTTACCTGGGCAGCGGCCTGGGCTTGCTGGCCATTTTCGGCGCCCGCGCCTGGATACAAGGGGCGCAGCCCCGGCAGCGTGCCAGCCTCAGCAGTGCCGACTGGCCCTGGTTGCTGGGCGCGATTGCCGCCGGCGGTGTGGCCGGTCCCGTGCTGCTGATGGCGGGACTGGCGCTCACGCCGGCGTCCACCGCGGCATTGCTGCTCAATCTGGAAGGCGTGCTGACTTCGCTGCTGGCATGGGCCGTGTTTCGCGAACACGTCGATGGCCGGATTGCCGCCGGGATGGGGCTGATCGTGGCCGCCGGCCTGCTGCTGTCATGGGAGCAGGCGCCCGCCATTGGCCTGCCCTGGGGCGCCCTGTGCATTGCCGGGGCCTGCTTGTGCTGGGCCATCGACAACAATCTGACCCGCAAGGTGTCAGGCAGCGACGCCGTGCAGATCGCCTGTATCAAGGGACTGGTCGCGGGCAGCGTCAACCTGGTTCTGGCGCTGGCGCTCGGGCAATCCATGCCGCCTTTGTCGACCGCCGCGCTGGCCGGACTGGTCGGGCTGGGCGGCTACGGCCTGAGCCTGGTGCTATTCGTGCTGGCGCTGCGCCAGCTGGGCACGGCGCGCACGGGCGCGTATTTTTCGGCGGCGCCGTTTGCCGGCGCGATCCTGGCCTTGCTGCTGCTGGGAGAGCTGCCGGGCCCGGCCTTCTGGGTGGCCGCAGTGTTGATGGCGGCCGGACTGTGGCTGCACCTGTCCGAGCGGCATGAACACACACACCAGCATGTGCCAGAGGAACACAGCCATGCACACACCCACGATCTGCACCACCAGCATGACCACGATTTCGCCTGGGACGGCAGCGAGCCGCACGTGCACACCCATCAGCATCAAGCGCTGTCGCACAGCCATGCCCATGCGCCCGATTTGCACCACCGCCATACGCACTGAACTCAGGCGGGTTTGCTGGCACGCGATGGCGGCTTGGCGTTGCTGGACGCCTCGTTGAAGGCGGCGGCGTCGCGCAGCAGCGCGATCAGGGCCGCCTCGTCCAGCTGGGTATCTTCGGTGATGTCGAAGGCGCGGCGCACCTTGCCTTCCAGGCTGGAATTGAACAGCCTGGCGGGATCATCCAGGCTGGCACCCTTGGGAAAGGTCAGCTTAACGGCCTTCTTGTAGACTTCGCCCGTGCACAGGATGCCCTGGTGCGACCAGACGGGAATGTCCCACTTCCACTCTTCGATCACCTCAGGCACGGCCTGGTGCACGAGCGCGCGCACCTGCGCCAGGGTCGTGCCCCGCCAATCGTCGAGCGCAGCAATCTTGGCATCGATATTGGCCTTGACGGCATCTGGCGTGAGCGTTTCGGCGGCAGCTTTCGGGGGCATGTTGGCAAGCTCGTCTTGAAAGTCCGCGGCGGGACCGGACTTGCCAGAATAGCAGGATCGCCCCGTGCTGAAAAGGCGGCCTGGCCAGCGAGCAGGCCAAGCCGCCCTGCTTTATTGCAACTGCAGGGCCGTGACGGCGTAGCCTTTTTCAGCAAGCTGCTCGGACACGTGGTCGAGGTGGTAGTCCTCGAGCTTGACGGCCTCGTCATCCACTTCAACCGCCCTGGCCGCCACTTCCCAATCGGTATTGGTGGCTTCCTCGGGAATGTTGCGGGATTCAGGCACGGCCAGGTAGGTGAACTTGCCGTCGTGTTCTGCCCTGCGGTAAATGTCCAAGCGCATAATGACTCCTCAAAAATTTCCGTCGTGCCGGATGACACCGGATGTCGGTGTTTATCTTACGCGAAATCGAATTTGCGGGGAGTCTGCCTGCATACGGCTTGCCCTCAGCGGGCCGGGCCGCCCCGCAACACGCGCGCCGGCAGCATCACGATGGCTTTGAGCAGTTCGAACACGGCATCGACGGTGATGCCGATCAGGCGGAACGGCAGCAGGAACAGCCACACCAAGGGGTACAGCACCAGGGCCAGCAGGGCCAGCGGCCAGCACAGGAACAGCACAACCAGCCAGACCAGGAAACCGAACATCGCACTCTCCTTGTGAGAAACAATGCTGACAGCCTAAGGTCTGGCCTCGGGTCGCGCAGCAAGCTTGCGACAAACGGGGCACGCAGGCGTCCGGACTGCGGAAAAGCGGGGACGAATGGCGGAAGGCATGGCGGCGCCCTGCCCTGCGAACGGCTTTACTGGCCCAGGCAGATGATCTTGGTGGCGTATTCGCGGGCGTTGGGCTTCTTGCTGGTGGCCCAGTCGATGGCCTGCTGGGCTTCGGCGACCGTCATGACGGTGGCCTTGTCCTTGTTCTTAATGAAGGAGACGCCCTCGAAGACGCCTTCCTTGTTGCGCATTACCTTGGCAAAGACGGGCGGCTTGCTGTCGCCGTCGGCGATCTTGTTTTGCTGGACGAGGTAACGCTGGTCGAGGTTTTCCATGGCGGTGCTTGACGAGGTGAATGCGCTATTTTAAGCGATCCACCCCGCCTTCACCATCAGGCAAATACCGCGGGCCGCACGGTGCTGCCAGCGGCCGTGGCCTCGCTGCCCACGATGCTGGCACGCATGCTGGCGCCCAGCGATGGCAGCGAGCCGCCGCAGCGGTAGGCGAAGCTGACGTCGATGATGTCGCCCGCCCGCACCGCCAGCGGCGCGGCCAGCGGCATGGCCATGTAATGGTTCAGCCAGTCGATGGTGCTTGATTCTTCCGCCACCACGGCCAGAATGTTCTTGGTGATGAAACGCAGGGCGTTGAGGGTACCGGATTTTTCAATGCGGAACTGGCCGGCCCAGCTGACCTGGGTGTCGGTGGGCTGGCTGAAATCCATCACGCTGTAGACGGCGGGAACGGCCAGTTCGACGGTGCCCGGTTGAATCACCTGGGTTTCCTGAAACTGAACGATGGGCGCATAAAAGCCTTCGAAATCATACTCCTGCTGCAGGGGCTGGACGGCCATGATGACGGCTTCTGGCAGGAAGATCGGCAAGGGGCCGCCGAACTTGGCGAGGTAGCGGCGCTTGAACGATTCCATTACTTCGACCTGCTTTTCGCGCAGCATTGCGACGTGGATCATCTCGCAGATGACGACATCGACGGGCTCGGGCGGCAGGTATTCGAAGGCGTCCGCGTGCACCACTTCGACCTTTTCACCGTTCGGGTTCATGGCCAGCATCTTGCGGGCTTCCTTGACCATGTCGGGATTGAATTCCACGCACCAGACCTTGCTGGCCTTGGCGGCGGCGAACCAGGACAGCACGCCCGTGCCGCCACCCAGTTCCAGCACCCTGGCGCCTGGCTTGACGGCGTAATTGATCGCCGACTTGAAGCCGTGCATGCGGTTCTGGTCCATCAGCATATTGTGATGGTAATGGACGGGGATGAATTGGCCCAGGTAGCAGGATTCGATTTCGCGTTCGTTCAGCATGGTGTCCTCATGGCGCAGGCCGCTCGCGGCCCGTCGATGTTTACGCATGGCATATTGCAATGCTCTGAACACATTATCTGGCCAGCCGGACCTTTTCCATGCGCCGAGTTGTCCACCTTTTACCATTCACTTCGTCCGATACGCGCGGATCGCCTGGGCCAGGGCGGGCTTGTCGGCCCGCTCGGCAATTTGGGCTGCATCCAGCTTTTCGCTATTGAGCAGCGAGCGGTCGGCGCCCTGCTCCAGCAGCAACTGCACCGTCGACTCCTGGCCCTCGCGGGCCGCCAGCATGAGGGCCGTAAAGCCCGCCGGGGCGCGCGCGTCGATGGCCGCCCCCCGCGCCAGCAGCAGGCGGGTGATGGCGTCGTCGCCTGCGGCAGCGGCAAAGTGCAAGGCATTCCAGCCTTCGCGGTTGACCTGGGCGCCCCGGTCCAGCAAGGCCTGGGCCGCCGGCAGATTGTGTTTGAAAGCCGCCATCATCAAGGCCGTGTTGCCGTTGGGCGCACGCTGTTCCAGGTCCAGGCCTGGCAAGGCAATCAGGGCGGCAGCGACCCGGGGCGACCCCTCCCGCAAGGCCAGGATCAGACCGGACTCGCCGTTGCGGGGATCTGCCTGGTTGGGATTGACGACCCGGCCCGCCACCATTTTTTCGACCGTGTGCACATCGTCCATTTGCACGGCCCGGAAGTAGGCAGTGAGCTGTTCGGCATTCGGCGGCGTCGCCTGGGCGGCTGCGCCGGCTGCCGCCAGGAGCAGGATCAGGCCGGAAATCATCTTCAGGATCGACATGAGAAGTTCACCTTACGACATTGAAAAGATTGAGGAAATTTTCCGTCGTCTGGCGCGCGACCTGTTCCAGCGGGACGTCTTTCAAGGTGGCGATGTATTCGCCCACGTGGCGCACATAGCCGGGTTCGTTCATGCGGCCGCGGAAAGGTACCGGTGCCAGATACGGGGAGTCCGTCTCGATCAACATGCGCTCGAGCGGCACGGCCCGGGCGACCGCTTGCAAATCCTTGGCGCTCTTGAAGGTCACGATGCCGGAGAAAGAAATATAAAAGCCCATGGCCAAGGCCGCTTCCGCCACTTCCAGCGATTCCGTGAAGCAGTGCATCACCCCTGCCACGCCGCCCTGGTCGGTGCCGGCGCCCTCTTCCCGCATCAGGCGGATGGTGTCCGCGCTGGCCGATCTTGTGTGGATAATCAAGGGCTTGCGTGTGATTCTTGAAGCTTTGATGTGAGTCCGAAAGCGTTCGCGCTGCCATTCGAGATCCCCCTCCAGCCGGTAATAGTCGAGTCCCGTCTCGCCGATGGCGATGATTTTCGGGTGCTGCGACAGTTGGACCAGCTGATCCACGGAAGGTTCAGGAGTGTCTTCATAATCGGGATGAACCCCGACCGAGGCGTAGATGTGGGGATATTGCTCTGCGAGAGCAAGGACACCGGGGAAATCAGGAAGATCCACCGAGACGCACAGCGCGTGCGTCACCTGATTTTCCTCCATTTTCGCCAGCAAATCCGGCATGCGAGCAGCCAGCTCGGGGAAGTTGATATGGCAGTGGGAATCGATAAACATCCGGGTCGTCAAGCAAAAGTACAACCCTACTTTCGCTTGGTCCTAATCAGTAAAACAGGAAAAACCGTCTTACCTGCGCCAGGCCAGACGGACAAAAATCACCGGCACAGCCGGATGATTGTAGATGGTAACGCAAACCCACCACGGATCGGCGTTTGCCTCGTAGAGTGGGAATGCCCTAAAAGTCAGAGCCTCAGGCCACCCGCTTGCCGAGGATGATCAGATCGCGCTCGACCCCGTCCAGGTTGGCCACGCGGGGCAGATTGGCCCAGGTGTCGAAGCCGAACTTGCCGAACAGGGCCAGGCTGGGCGCGTTGTGGCCGAAAATAAAGCCCAGCAGGGTGTGGACGGCAATATTCGGGGCGTAGGCGATGGCCTGCTCCAGGCAGTACTTGCCGATGCCCTTGCCGCGCCAGGCTTCGGCAATGTAGATCGACACTTCCGCCGTGCCGGAATAGGCTGGGCGGCCGTAGAAGTTGGAATACGACATCCAGCCGATCACGGCGGGCGCGGCGGACGTGTCGGCGGCGTCGTGGATCACCCACAGGGGCCGGCGCTCAGGTTCGTGGGCGTCGAACCAGGGTTCGCGCGAGGCGACGCTGACCGGTTCCGTGTCGGCCGTCACTTCACGCGAGGCAATGGTGGAGTTGTAGATGTCGACGATGACGGGCAAGTCTTCGCGGCGGGCAAGGCGGTGGACGTAGGCAGGCATGGACCGTGGGGCGATTACAGGGTGTGGGTGGCGCGCGAGGAACGCAGGGCGGCGCCGAGGATTTCTTCGATGCGCAATTTGGCGCGCTGGCCCGTCTCGTCGTCGGGAAAATGCACGCCGATGCCTTGCGCCTTGTTGTGGTTGGCGGCGGTTGGGGTGATCCAGGCCACCTTGCCGGCGATGGGGTACTTGTTGGGGTCGTCCATGAGGGTCAGGATCAGATAGATCTCGTCGCCCAGTTTATATGGCTTGGTGGTGGGCACGAACACGCCGCCGTTCTTGAGGAAAGGCATGTAGGCCGCATACAGGGCGGCCTTTTCCTTGATGGCGAGCGACAAGACGGACGGCCGCGGGGCCGCCGGTGCGCTCGGATCAGTGGGATTGCCAGTCATTCATTCCTCTCGGGACCTCAGGTACAAGATGCAGTGTAATCAAGCAACATCGCTTCGACAAACAATTTGGGCGACAGAGGATGGTCCGCCGTTGCGCGGCG
>JACXTT010002083.1_pt1 | contig 32051 bp, 27 predicted proteins | sample 9270951 | NCBI WGS metagenome assembly JACXTT01 (sample SAMN15532306, study PRJNA645909) | rock metagenome | isolation source: weathered quartz diorite | place: Puerto Rico | collected 2017-06-21
AATGGTGGACCGCATGGAGTTCTCCTCAGATTGGCTCAAGATATCGGCTCCTGCAATTATACCGCCGACCAGCCCAGGGATAGACGTTTCTGAGCTTTGAACTCAGATATCGATGATCACCTCCGCCTCCCACTCCGTGCCCACCTTCTCGACGCGTAGGCCGTGATACGTGATCGCCTTGACTTCGTGTTCCAGGTTGTGCCGCGATCGATCGAGCGGCTCACCCCAAGCACTGGCGGTCAGCCCGGCGTCCGATACGCGGACCTCGAACTTGCCGAACAGGAGGTGCTCGGCGTCGAGGTGGTAGAGCAACGCCCGCAGGAAATCGAATAGGAGATAATCGATCGCATCACCCGGGAGCTGCACGTCGATCTTCTGCGTGGGCCGCACGGTGGCGAGATCCTCGACGACGGCGCTGAACAGGCACTGGGCGGTCTCGACGAAGAGCGTGTCGAGATCGGCGGCGCGGACACGCAGGCCCAGGTCGGCGGTGTGTTCGAAGAGTTCGTGCATGCTAAGCGGTCCCCGTTTAGCGCTCGCGCGGCGCCATGCGAGCGCTAAACGTAAACAGGTGCGGTTCACTTCGGCGCCATGCGGATCGCCCCATCCAAGCGAATCACTTCACCATTGAGCATCTCGTTCTCGAGGATGTGCCGAACCAGTGCCGCGAATTCGTCAGGCCGGCCCAGGCGCGGCGGGAACGGCACTTGTTGCGCCAATGAATGCCGCGCCGGCTCCGGTAGGCCCGCGAGCAGCGGCGTGTCGAAGATGCCCGGCGCGATCGCCATGACGCGGATGCCGGCGCGGGCCAGCTCGCGGGCCAGCGGCAAGGTCATGCTGACGATGCCCCCCTTCGACGCCGCGTACGCTGCCTGGCCGATCTGGCCGTCGTAGGCGGCGACCGACGCCGTGTTGATGACGACGCCGCGTTCGCCGCCGGGGTTCGGCCCGTTTTGCAACATGGCGGCCGTGGCCAGGCGCAGCACGTTGTAGGTGCCGATCAAATTGATCTGAATCGTCTTGAGGAAGCCGGCGAGCGGGTTCGGGCCGGTCTTGCCGTGAACCTTCTCGGCAAGCGCGATGCCGGCGCACTGGATCGAGCCATGCAGGCCGCCGAACGATTTCACCGCGAGATCGACGGCGCCTTGCACGCTGGCTTCATCGGTCACGTCGGCGCCAACGAAACGCACGCACGCTCCGAGTTCAGCCGCCAACGCCTCGCCGACGGCGCGCTTGACGTCGGCGATCACCACATTGCCGCCGGCACCCGCCAACATACGAACGCACGCCGCGCCGAGACCGGAGGCGCCGCCGCTGACAAGAAAGGTGTTGCCCGGAAGTTGCATGAATACCTCGCATCCAGCCGATGCACAAAATCATGTAATACAAAATAATCGGCTCATGACTTTATGCGGCATCATTTTGTGATTGGCAACAAATCGCAATACGAAAACCGCTGCTCGCGCAGCACGCGCTCGCCACGCTCGAACGCGATCGGGGTCTTGAATAGCGGCCCGGCGTAGACAAACGTGTGGAACTCCCCGTTCTCGCCGCACGGATCGACGCCCGCCGGCAAGTCGCGCAGCAACGCCTCGTCAAACTCGCGCCCCGCGAATTCGGCCGGCAACGCCTGCGTATCGATGCAGCACACGACGGCGCAAAACCCCAAGGCGATGAACGCGCGCGCCAGCACCTGCGTCGAGCGCTGCCAAACGGGAAACACGCACGCTTCGACGCCAAACAGACGCTCCTCACGGTAGCGCCGCACGTCTTCAAGAAACAGGTCGCCGCATATCACGGACCGCGCACCTTGCGTTTGCGCCTCGGCCCAGGCTCCGCGCATCGCCTCCTCGTACAGCACGTTGCTGCATGGATGCGGAATCTCGACCGCCCGCAATGGCACCCCTATGCTCTCCGCCTGCCGGCGCAACAATTCGACGCGCACGCCATGCATGCTGACGCGGCCAAAGTCGCGCGTGACGGTCGTCAACAGCGCGACGATGTCGTAGGTTTCGCGCGCATGCCAGAGGGCCAGCGTGCAATCCTTGCCGCCGCTCCAGGATATGAGAGCCTTTGGTTTCATGTCCAATACAAGTCGAGAAACGCGGTTTTACAGCCTCAAAGAGTCAGTTCCTCAATCGCAGGTAGTGCAGCACGCATTTCGCGGAGCGGAAATCAACGGGACGCGGGTCCTTGTTCAACGGCTGCGCCAACGTCAATCGGCCGCCTTCGAGCTTCAGAATGAATTCCACAGCACGGCACGCATCGGCGAACCTCCTCATCTCTTGACGCGTTTGAGATGCATCAGGGCGGTGAGCTTGCCCGAGTCGGTGTTGAAATCGGTGGGCCGGCCGCCGTCGATGCAGAAGCAGATGGTGAGCTGATCGCCTTCGAGTCTCAGGATGCCTTCGAGCTTCTTCATCGGGCCGTTGCGCGGCAGGATATCGATGGCCGTCGGCTTCTTGGTCCAATCGACGGTGTAGCCGATGCTGTCGTGGGACTTCGGTTGGCCGTTGACCTTGACCAGGATTTCCGTGCGCGTGAACTGGAGCGTGCGGACTTCCTTGCCGTCCATCGGCGGCGCGCCGAGGCCGCCGCTGCTGGCGATCTTTTCGAGTTGCCAGTCGCCGAGGATCAGATCCTGCGGGGCAACTTCGTTCGCACGAGGATCCGGAGCGGGGCGGTCGGGAGCGGCGACGAAAAACATGGCGAGCAAAAGTGCGGCACGCATGATGGATCTCCTGGGGGTGGTAATCAGAATACCCGCGTAACGGCGCCAATGCCAGCGGAATAGGGCTGCAACAGCATTTTTGCGCGAACCCGCCTGGACGGAATAGTTCAGCAGGCCATCGTTTGATTTTTCTAAAAAATTGACTTTTTGAGAGTATTCCTACCAGGGTGCATCTGTACAATACTCGCGGCGAGCACGACGCCGAGATTCGGAACGGACTCTAACCAGTGCCTCAAAACGCTGGCATCTCACGCAAATCGTCACCGTGAAACGCTCAGGATTGCCCTTGCTTCGCGGCAGGCGGCGAAAAAGTCCGCATCTTCGGATTTGCCTGCGCAGCCGTCATGAGCTATGGTTTCGGCAGAATCGGTACAACACTGATTCCCGATACTAGCAAACCCACGGTGACGTGGGGACGCAAAGCCATGGGCCAACACCGCCTTCCCCCGCCAAGGGCAGTGGTGGTCGCCAGGTTGCCGAAGGAATCATCCCATGATATGGTCTCATCTTGCGCCGTGGCTATCAGGCCGCGGCAAGAAGGCGCCCGCGCGCCGTGTCGCGGCGAAGGCCCAACTCACAGTCGAAATCCTCGAAGATCGGCTCGTTCCATCCACCCTCTATCAGGCCTGGCGTGAGCAGAAGTTCCACGTTGACGACGTGAAGGTCGCAAACATGCCCAGCGCCGCCGTCGCCCAGGCTACCGTGCCGACCAACGCCAGCTTCGGCTCCATGATTGGCTTGCCGAGCGCGTTCACCAATACGCCGTACCGCGGCGACGGCTACAGCGTCGCCGTCATCGACACCGGCATCGATTACAACAACCCCAGCCTCGGCGGCGGCTTCGGCGCGGGGCATCGCGTCATTGCCGGCTGGGACTTCGTCAACAACGACGGAGATCCGATGGACGACAACGGTCACGGCACCCACGTCGCCGGCATCATCGGCAGCTCCGACGCCACTTACTCCGGCATCGCACCCAACGTCAACCTCATCGCGCTGAAGGTCCTCGATTCGTCCGGCTCAGGCACCTTCGGGAACGTTCAGAGCGCGCTCGACTGGGTGGTCGCCAATCAGGCCAAGTATCACATCGTCGCCCTCAATATGTCGCTCGGTTCGGGCAACTATACCACCAATCCGTATACCTTCCTCGACAGCGAGTTCACCACGCTCAGGAACGACGGCGTCTTCATGTCCGTCGCCGCCGGCAACAGCTTCTACTCCGTCAGCAGCGCCACCGGACTCGATTTCCCTGCCGTCGATCCGCTCGTCGTCGCCGTCGGCGCGGTCTACGACGGGAACTACGGGTCCGTCGCCTGGGCTTCCGGCGCCCGTGACTACACCACCGCCGTCGATCGCATCGCCTCGTTTTCGCAACGCGGCAGCGCTCTGAGCATCATGGCCCCCGGCGCCATGGTCACCAGCACCTACCTCAACAACACGTTTCAGGCGATGGCCGGCACGTCGATGGCGTCCCCCGTCGTCGCCGGCGCTGCCGTCCTCATTCACCAGGCGATGGATTCGCTCCATCTGGCCGCCAACCAGGATACCATCCTCAGCGTCATGAAGAAGACCGGCGTCAATGTCGTCGATGGCGATGACGAGAACGACAACGTCGTCAACACCGGCCTGACCTTCAAGCGTCTCGACCTCGGCGCCGCCCTCGCCTCGCTCGGCACGCCCGTTAACTCCGCGCCGGTCCTGCAGCCGATCAGCGCCCAGAAGCTCTCGCCCGGCAGCTCGGTACAGATCACGCTCAATGCCACCGACCCCAATGGCGACGCCATCACTTTCTCGGCCAGCGTGCTCGGCTCGTCCGCTTCGCTAGGGTATCAGCTTAAGCAGCAACTCGGCTTGAAATACGCGGGCTCATACTACATGAACGCTTGGGGCCAGAATGAGAAGTGGATGACCAGCACGAACGGCAACTGGTACTGCATCCTGCCCAACGGCGAGCTCCGCGTCTGGGCCGGCTCGGTCTCGGCGACGCTGCAACCCGCCCACCTCGTCGCCACGCTTTCCGTGACTTACTTTGCCGATCCGAGCTTGCTGTGGAGCGCCGCCTCCGCGTCAACCGGTTCGTCCGCCTCGCAAGGGTATCAGCTCAAGCAGCAGCTTGGCTTGCAGTTCGCCAGCTCCTACTACACGAACATCTGGGGCCAGAACGAGAAGTGGATGACCAGCACCAGCGGCAACTGGTACTGCCTCCTGCCCAACGGCGAACTGCGCCTGTGGGCCGGTTCAATGGCGACGACTCTGCAACCGGCCTACCTCATCGCCACGCTCGCGACGAGCTACTACGCCGATCCGAGCCTGCTGTGGAACGCCCAGTCGGGCGCCGGCTCGGTGCCGCTCGGCTCGTCCGCCTCGACAGGATATCAGCTCAAGCAGCAGCTTGGCTTGCAATACGCCGGCTCCTACTACACGAACCTCTGGGGCCAGAACGAGAAGTGGATGACCAGCACGAGCGGCAACTGGTACTGCATCCTGCCCGACGGTGAACTGCGTCTATGGGCCGGTTCCATGGCAGCGACTCTGCAACCCGCCTACCTCGTCGCCACGCTCGCGACCAATTTCTATGCCGACCCGAGCTCGCTGTGGAACGCCCAGCCCAGCGCCAGCTCGGCGCCAACCGTCAGCGTCGTCGGCAATCAGCTCATTATCCAGGCGCCGGCGGACGCTACCGGCAGCTACCAGATCCAGGTCAGCGCCAGCGACGGCACTTTGACGAGCACCCAGACCTTCACCCTGACGATCGCCTAGCACCAAAGCGCTGGGTTCGCCAAGCGTAATGCTGTAACTCTCGACGCGCCATCGTCTTACTCCCCTCTCCCTCTGTACTCAGGAGGAGAGGGGCGGGGGTGAGGGGGCTGCACCCGATTGTGCTATGTCCCTCTAACCCTCACCCCTAACCCCTCTCCCATGAGTACATGGGAGAGGGGAGATAGCGCTGTCGCACTAGAACACCACTTCATGACGCGGCCGAATTGTCCGGGCGCCAGGATGACATGCTAACTTTGTCACCCTGTCGCCCGGTCACTTCAATACCTGCGACACCTCCATGCCGTTGACGCGGATCAAGCCCTTGACCGACTTGAGCGTTGCGATGTCGGCCTTGCTGCGGATCGTGCAGGCGACGTGATCGATCGTCATACCCTTCATCACCGTATAATCCTTCACATTCGTTTTGGTGAAGCCAAGGTAACGCCATTTCGTTCCCCGGAGCGGACTCAGGTCGCTGACGGCCGTTTCCGACATGTCGAGCCAATCGACCTTCGAGTCCTTGAGCGCCGCCACCGATTTGACCGGCGTCTTACTGAGCCAGAGCTGCGTCACCGTCATCGACTTGAGCGGCGTCAGGTCGGTCACCTTCGTCGCCGTCAGATCGAGCGACGTGATCGGCATGTCCTTGAGCGGCGCGATGCTGCTGATCGGCGTTCCGGAGACCCAAAGCGAGACGATCTTGATGTCCTTCAACGGGGACAAGTCCGTCGCCTTGGTGCCGGCGATGTTCAGTTCTACCAGAGGCATGCCGGCGAGCGGCGCCAGGTCCTTGATCGGCACTCCCGGAACCCACAGATTGGTCAGCGGCATCCCAGTCAGCGGCGCCAGGCTCGGAGCGGCGACACTGTGCGCATACAGCACCTTGAGCGGCATCCCCTTCAGCGGCCCAAGATCGCGCACCGTCGTGTTGCGAATCTCCAGGCTCGTCAGCGCCATCCCCTTCAGCGGCGCCAGATCGCTGATCTTCGCCTCGCCGAGCGCCAGCGACGTCAACGGCAAGCCCTTCAGCGCGTCGTACTTGGTCGCCGGGCAACGCCACAGGGCCAGCGATTCCAGCGGCATGCCCTTGAGCGGCTCCAGGTCGAACACATTCGTGAAGTTTGCCCCCAGCGTCTTGAGCGGCGCCCCCTTGAGCGGCTCCAGACTGTCCACCTTCGTGCTGGAGCAGTCGAGCAATGTCAACGGCGCCCCCTTGAGTGGCGCCAGCGTGATGATGTTCGTGGACGCACAGTTGACGGCCGTTAGCGGCATTCCTTCCAGCGGACTCAAGCTCTGTACAGGCGAGGCGAAACAATCGAGTGCGACCAGTTTCATCTCCTTCACCGGCGTCAGGTCCTTCACCTTGCACCAGCGCATGTGCAGCTCGATCAGCGGCAGGCCCTTGAGGCAGGTGATGTCCTCCACGCGCGGCTTGTCGGTCTCCGACACCGGCGGATTGCCGGAGAAGTTCAGCCCGCGCACCTGCTTGAGCGCCGCCACCGGCGTGATGTCCTTGACGCCGCTGCCATCGAAGGTGAACTCGTCGATCTTGCCATTCACCGCCTTGAAGCTGACGGCAGCCGGCAGATTGAAGTTGAACTCCTTCAGCTTCGCATGAACCGCCTTGGCCTGCTGGTCCGGCGGCAGGGACGACACCTTGTCGAGCCATTCCTGATCGACCTTTTTGGCGTCCTGAGCGCGGACTGCGGACATTGACAGTAGCATAACGATCGCAGTGAACGCGGTTCTCATGGTAGCTCCTCTCGTTGAGTTTGCCGCTTGCGGTTGGGCGATCGCTGGCGACAATCGGTTACCTCCGATTTATGACTGCGAGCGCTAAGCCGCAAGCGGCAGATCCAGCTACCCATACTTCACCAAAAAAGCCTGCACGCCGCTGGCGCTAGGCGTCACCGCGGCAGCCCTTTTGCCGCCTCACGCAGCGGCTCAAAGGACTTGCGAAACGCCTTCAGCTTCCCCTCCAGGCGCTGCGCGTCCTCCGCATGGATCGCTTGCAGCACCGCGCGGAAGCTCTCCTGCGCCGCCTTCAAGTTCGCTCGCAGCTCTTCAACCGTGGACTCATTCTGCTTTCTCAGCGACGGGATCGCCGGGCCGGCCGACAGAAAATTCAGGGCCTTCATTGCCTTATCCGCGGGTTCCTCCATCGCCTTCCAGTCCTTCTTCGCCCGCGCTTGTTCCAGTTTATCCACGGATGAATCGATGGTGGCGACTTGCTCCAGCGCCCACGGCCGCGCGATGCGCCCCAGCGCCGGCATGCCCAGACAGAACGTGATGACGAGCGAGCCCGCCATGAGACCGACCACGACCGTCAAGGCAACGGCTGCCGTTCCCAGCGCGGACAGGCGCATGAACGACTTGTTCTCACTGCGGACGCGCCACTCGAAAACGGCCCACGCCGTCGCCGGCACAAGAATGCAAAGTAACGTGTGCTTGCCGGCGACATAGCTCAGGTCATGCAGATAGTTGACCATCCAGCGCGGCCCCTCTTCTTCGAGGATGGCCGGATCGATGATGCCGTCGTGCATGAGCTTTTGAAACTTCGGGATGATGAAAACCACATGAAACAGGATGATACTCACCTGCAAGAAAATCACGAGCGCGAGCCCGAGATACGCCGACGACACCCACAGCCATTTCGCCTTCATCGTTTTCTCCTTCCATTGCATGGCCTTGTCGATAATCCACGTCATCCGCTGCCCATGCGCTGCCTCCAGCTCCGAGCGCACCTCTTCCGGCTTGCCGAATTCCTGGAGCGCCCGCTCGAGAGCTGCCTCGTCGGCTAGCCCTGCGGCTTTGTGCTGAGCGACAGAGTCCAGAAGATGCTCGCGCAGCTCTTGCCGAACGTGCTGGCGCATTTCCATCGGCCCGCCGATGCCTCGGCAAACCTGGTCCAGGTATTGCTCAAGCTTTTCCATGGGATTTCTCCAGGATGATGTTCACGGCGTCGCACAGTTCGCTCCACGATTGCAACTTCTCCTTGAGGACTGCGCGTCCTTCCTTGGTGATGTGGTAGTAGCGCCGTTTGCGGCCGGTCTCCTTCTCCTCCCATTCGCCGACGATCAGACCGCCCTGCTCCAGCTTGTGCAAGCTCGGATAGAGCGATCCCTCGCGCCACTGAAACGCGCCGTCGGTGTCGCGGTGCACGGTCGCGGCGATCTCGTAGCCGTACATCGCCTTGCGGCTCAGCAGTGAGAGGATGAGCAGCGACAGCGTGCCTTTGAGGAGTTCGGTGTCCATGCGGGCTCGCAACCAAAGGAATCCAATACATTGGAGTTCTATGTATTATCGCCGACAACAATTTGTTGTCAAGATAATCTGGTTAACTTTTGCAAATTATGCGAACCTGGCAACGTTGGCGTCGCTCTGTTTTCCGGTTGGCTGCGAGAGTCATTGGCGAAATCCCATTTCTTGCGAAGCCACAATCCTACTTTTTTTCCGGCAGGCCAGGGCCATCTCCTCGGAGAGGAGGACGTCGATGATTTTGCTGTACACGATGCTGTTGTTCCTCCTGAGCGCGCTCAAGCAGATGGTCAGCCTGCGTGCCCGCGCTCTGGAGCGCAAGTACGTGAAGGTCGCGCTGGCTGTCGATACCTTGCTGCGTCAGCCGGAGTTCAAGCCGGGCAATGGCAACAAGGCCGACCCGTGCGCGAGCGCCAAGAGGACGCTGCTCCTGGGCCAGCTTGTCGATCAGCGCGATCGCGTCGAGGCCAAGCACTTCGCCTGGCAGCGCTGGACGGACCGCCTGACCGGCTGGGTCGAGACTGCCGGCGACTGGAAGGGCAAGAAGCTGCCTTACACGATGGGCGCCGTCGACGTGTGGATGGTGCTCTGCCTGATCGACTACTTCGGCGTCGGCCAGTACGTCAGCACCTGGAACGTGATCCAACTCGTGATGGCGCAGCTGGGCGAGTAATCGTGAAGCTTGCGGTTCGGCAGCAAACCTGGCCGCCGAGCCGCTGGGGGCGGATTGTTTCCGCCCCTGTTTTTGCGCGCCGCTTGCAATGAGGATCGTGGAATTCACGTCGGATGGGAAGTTCTTCCGCTATTAATATTGCATGCCGCTCACGCCGCCTCGCGTTCCTTCATCGGCAACGTCACCTCCTCAACAACCGCCTTCTCGCGCTTCCCCATCACATATAGCAGCGCCGGCAAGAACACCAGCGCCGTCCCCATGCAACACGTTACGCCTACCGTCAGGATCAAGCCGAGGCTGGCCATGCCGCGGTGCTCGGCGATCATCAGGGTGCCGAAGCCGAGGATCGTCGTCAGGGCGGCGACCATGATGCCGAAACCGGTGACGTGGCTCAGGCGATAGCGGCGCTTGCGGTCGCGGCAACGGAAATCGTGCAAGACATGAACGCCGTTGTCGGCGCCGACGCCGAGGATCAACGGAAATGCGATCATGTTGGCCGGGTTGAGCGAGAAGCCGAACATCGCCATGAATCCCAAGGTTGCGAACATGCCCATCGCCAGCGGCAACAAGGCGACCAGCGTGTGCTTGATACGACCGAAATCGAGCAACAGCACCAGCACCATCGCGATCAGAGCGTAGACGCCGGCCCAGAGGAAGCCGTTGCGCATTGCTTTCAAACCCTCGAGCGTCGTGAACGGCTTGCCGGTCGCTTCGGGATCGACGGTGCGGACTTGCTGGACGAATTTTTCGAGCGGCTCGAAGTTCCACAGGCAATCCTTGCTGAAGATGCGCACCAGCCATTTGCCGTTCTTGCCGATGTAGCGCTCGCGCAGATTGTCCGGCAGATCGTCGAGACGGATCGGTGTCGGCGTCGAGACCTCGCGCAGGCGGTGCAGGTCTTCGGCAAGGTCGTGCGTCAAGCGCTCGTCGTATTGTTTCAGTTGTTGCTTCACGAATGATGGCGCTGGGACGATATGCGTTGCCTGGATCACGCCGTCCGGCGTGCCGGGAATCTCACCCTCACGGCGCAGCGTCTTCAGAAGTCGCTCGACTCCGGCTTGCAATTGTGCCATCGCATCGTTCGGTTTTTCTTTTTGCTTGGCGGCGAGCAACTTCAGGACACGTTCGCCGGCCTGTTTAACGTCCTCAACGCTCGGCGTCGCGTGTTCGAGGACTTCGCCGCGCTTGGGCAGCTTGCGCAAGCGCTGGTTGATGTCGCGCAACATCTCGATCTTGCGCTCTTGATCGGGCGGAATCAGCGAGGCCACTGTGACGACCGTGCTGACTTCCGGCAACGTTTCGTACTTTGCCTTTAGGGCCAGCGCTTCTTCCGGTGTCGTCGTCCAGCTCACGGCATACCAGCTCGAATCGCTCATGTGCTCGATCAGCTTCTTTTCCCATTGCACCGAGTCCATTGTCTGCGCCTGCAGGTTGAGCAGGTTGTGATCGTAGTCGATTTGCAACGCGAAGCCGGCGAGGACCAGGGTCGCGAGGCCGAACCCCAGCACCACCCAGCGCGGCTTCTTCATGAGCCACGACAGCCATTCACGCCGGGCTTCTTGATGTTCCTTCATCGACAAGATCATCTCGTCCTGAACTTGTTTGGGATGAACGCGGAAGTCGAAGATCGCCAGCAGGGCCGGCACGACGACGAAACAGGACCAGGCGCACAGCAAGACGCCGCAACCGGCGATCCAGCCGAGTTCGGAGACCGCTTTGAGATCGGCGAGCATGGCGGCGAAGAAAGAGAACGCCGTCGTGACGGCCGCGGTGAAGATGCTCGGGCCGACGTGCATCGCCGTGCGTTGATTGGCGTGAGCGATGCCGAAACCGGCCTGACGTTCCTGGCCGAAACGCGTGACCCACAGGACGCCGTAATCGCCCATGCCGATCAGCATCACCGCGAACGCGGCAGAGAGAATATTCAGATGCCCCACGGTCAGGGTGAGCCAGCCGAGCGCCCAGACGGTGCCGACCATCAATGCCGCCACGGTCATGAACGGATAGCGAAAGCCGCGATAGACGACAAGATACAGGAGGGCCACGCCGATCAGCGCGAGCCACGACGCGAAGTTGCTGTCGTTTTGCGAGGCGACCATCTCGTCGTTTTCGAGCACGGGCAAACCGGTCAGGCCGATCTCGACTTCGCCATGTTGTTCCTTCATTTGGGCGATCAGCTCGCGCAGCGCGTCGATGCTTTTCTGTGCGTAGGTGAAGCTGTCGCCGTCTGCTTCCTTGACGGGGCTGACGAGCAGAAACGCCAACTTGCCGTCCCCCGAGAAGAAGTATTGCGGCTTGGCGAGAAGCTCCTCCTGGCTCGGCGCCTTCGGTTCGGGCAAGACACTGCGCCACGGGTTGTGATATCGGCCCGGCGATTCAAGGCAATCGCTGGCTCCCCGGCTGATCGATTCGAGTTGCTTGAAGAAATCCTCGGCTTCCTTGTTCGGTTGATCGTGCTTCCAAACTTGCAAGCGTCGCTCGCCCTCGCGCAGCAGTTGCTGCACGCTCAGCGACTTCCAGCCAATCAATGGATCGAGTTGCCCGATCACCGGCGGGTCGAGCAAGAGCGACATGCCTTCGATGTGATGGCGGACCTGGCGAACCTGGTCGGTGGGCAAGAACAGCAAAGCCCGGCTGTGCAGCGCGGTCAGATCGACTCTGTAGAACAACCGCTCGAACGATTCGGGACGCTGCTCGATTTCGGCCGCCAGCTCGTCGAGAACTTGCTCCATCTTTTTGCGATCGTCGCCGCGCACGACCACGACCATGTCATCGTCGTCGCCGAACTCGTCGACGTATTGATGCCAGCGTTTGAGATATTCCTTCTTGTTGCTGATAAGATCGTTGCGGTGGGTCAGATAGGTAAGGTTGTTCCAGGTATAGATGCCGCAAACGGCGCAGGAGAGCAAGGTGAAGCAAATCACGGCCCAGGGATGCCGGCAGATAACGCCGACCGTCCAGGCCAAAGCGCGAGGCAAGAAGCCCGCCTCTTCGGGTTGTTCCGTTTCTTCGAGCATGTGAAACCCACGCATCCGTGCAGGGTCGAACGCGGCGGGATATTAGACTTGTCGGTCGGAAGATACAAGGCGAAATGCGCGCGGAGAAAGAGAGCGGCAAGGCGAGTTACCTTGTTTCGGCACTTTGCGCGGAAAGGTGGTGTTGGCGCGAAAAATGTGCAACCAGCAATGACTGAGCCGGAAGCGTAAGCGACGAATTCTTACGCGGCAAGATGGCCGCTTACGCTTCCGGCTCGTTCTATTTTCCCTCCAGCACCGGCACGCTCTCGACGATGTCGCGCACGATCTCCTTGACCGTCTTGCCCTCGACTTCCGCTTCGGGCCGAATGATCAGGCGATGCCCCAGCACGCTCAGGGCCATCGCTTGCACGTCCTCGTGCGTGAAGTAGGTGCGGCCTTCCAGCAAGGCGCGCGAGCGGGCACAGCGCAGCAAGCACAGCGATGCGCGCGGACTGGCCCCCAGGGCAACATCGGGATGCTGACGGCTTGCCTCGGCCAGGTCGATGATGTACTTGAACAGTTCCTCCTTGCCGAAGACAAGATGCGTTTGTGCTTGCATCGCCAGGATCACGTCGGCCGTGAAGACCTGCGGCGCCAGCGCGATCGGCTGGCTGTGCAGCTTGAGCATCGCATTTTCTTGCTCCGGCCCCGGATAGCCCATCTCGATCCGCAACAGAAAGCGGTCGAGCTGCGCTTCCGGCAAGCGGTATACCCCCTCCTGCTCCACCGGATTCTGCGTCGCCAGCACCATGAACGGCGGCGCCAGCGGCAGCGTCGTGCCTTCGATGGTGACCTGGTATTCTTGCATCGCCTCCAGGAGGGCCGACTGCGTCTTGGCCGGGGCGCGGTTGATCTCGTCGGCGAGCAGGACCTGACAAAAGATCGGGCCCTGGCGCAGCACGAATTCGTTCGTCTTGCGATCGAGAATGTAGGTCCCCGTGACATCCGACGGCAGCAAATCGGGCGTGAATTGAATGCGCTGATACTGAATGCCGAGGATTTGGGCGAGCGTCTTGGAGAGGGTGGTCTTGGCGACGCCGGGAACCCCTTCGAGCAGCACATGGCCGCCGGCGAGAAGTGCGATCAGAAAGCGATTAGCGATCCGGTCCATGCCGACGACGATGCGTGAAACCTCGCGCAGGGTGCGGTCGCGCAATTCCTTGATACGGACGGCCCAGGCCTGCAAGTCTTGCGGGGAGGGAGGAACTTCGTTGGTGAGCATGGAGACGTTCCGGATTGTCGACAACTCGAATGCGCGCCGCGCTTACGACTGTCTTACGTTTTTCCCCTCCACGAGCAACGCAAGACGCCCGGCCTGCAGCGCTCGACTCAACTCCTTCAGCGACTCGACCAGAGCGAAGAACTGATGCCGTGACACGCGTGGCAACTCCGCGGAGCGGGCCAGGCTTAGCGCGAAATCGGCCTGGCGCTGCAAGCGCCAGCGCGCCAGCAACAATCCTCCGGCTTCGAATTTCGCCTGCACGCCCGCGAGCCAGCGCTCCGGCGTCACGTCCAGCTCGGTGTGAAACCACTCCAACAACAGATGACGCGCCTCGGCGCCGAGGTCCCCTTTGCGCAGCAGCGCTTGGTGCCGCTCCTCGATCGATGCGGTCGGGCCGGCTGGTTGTGGCACGCCGACCATGCTCGGCGCCACGGCCTCGAATCGGCAGCGGCCATCGGCAAGCTTTTTCGCCCCGTACCCAAGCGCAGCCAGCGTCATCAGCCCCACCAAGAGCGCGACGACGCCCGCCGGATTTGGCCCCATTAGCGGGCGGACGATCTTCTCATGAAACGCGCGTTCCTCCTCCAATCCGCGCAGCAAGCGATTGATCATCTGCTTGGTCGGAATCGGCATCGGCGGGGTCGGCGTCAGGTTCATGTTGAAGTCGGTGATGATGCGCCCGTCATAATAGAACAGCGCCTGCCGGCTCGTCTTGCCGTCTGCCCCTTCGTGCAACCAGCGGACCGCGTTGCCTGTGAAGGCGAAGTTGTCGTTGTCGCCTTGCAGCAACATGCCGTTCATGAACATGCCGTGGCCGGCGATCACCAGTGCACGGCCGCGCGGCGGCGTCTCCTTCGGCGAGCCGGCCACGTAGGTCAGCCGCACACCGACCGGGAATTTGCCCTTGGCGCCGTGAGGCTCCGAGAAGGACAGCAACGGCCCCAGACGCTCCTTGTCAATGATGTCCACGCGGCTCGGACAGTTGCTGGCGATGCCCCGATTCAGAAATCCAAAAATCGGATGATCCTCGGCATAACGAATTCCTGGATCGCTCGCCTCTGCATAATTCAGCCATGGACACTCCGTCACCCCGTGATAGGCTCGCTTCTCGGCCTGGGTATAGCGAAAGCCGTTTATCCGGAACCACCTCCCTTCCGTCAACGGATAGTCGGTGGCAACAAGGACATTGCCTCCCTGGTCGAGGAACTGCCTGAGACCCGCTGTCGCCTCGCGAATCTTGGGCATGATGCTCGGATTGCCCATGATGACGATCACGCTCTGCATGGGGTCGGCGACGGCGCCATCGATCGAGATGAACGGCTTGATTTCGTGGGTGTGCAGAATATGGGCAAAGATCTCGGGCCCCTCGAACGGAATGGTCCGGTCGGCCTTTTGCTGAGCATGAACCGGACCAGCCAGAATGATGCACGCCAAGAAGCCAAGGAGTTGCGCGCGCATTAGAATGCCTCCTTTAGTTGAAGCAAGGACCGCCGCGCCAAGTCGCGCTGTATGTCGGTCAATTCTTCGGCGCCTTCCGTGTAACGCGCTTGTTCGTAAAGAAGCGCCAGCGTCCGCGCCGACTCCGCGCACGACGGCGCCCTGTCTCGCCAACGGCGTGCGATGGCCTGATGATTCCAGCTCTGCACCGCCAGGCCAAGCGTCAACAGGGCCAGATAGTCGAACGCGCGTACCAACTCCGCGCGCGTCGAGACCGTCTCCGGCCGCACCGGCCACGGGCCCAGGCGCGCGAGCAATGACGCCGTCTCGGCGCGACGCTTTCTCCAGCGCAGCATCAGCCAGCCGGCCAGCATGAACAACGCGAGCAGCAGAACCCACATCATCCCGGCGCTGACGGACGGCAGCGACGGGCCGGCGAAGTCAGGCATCCCTGGCACCGTCAAGTTCGGCGTCGGCACGCTCCTCGGCAATGCGCCTTTCAGACGCCCCAGGTTCGGCCCCGACAACTCTTTGAGCCGTTCCATGCTGCCTTCGCCGAGCTTCCACGTATCGCCCTCGAACGCGCGTAGCTTCTCCTGCCAAAAATTCGGCTTCCCGTCCGACGCCTCCGGAGCGTTCGCCTGGCTGCGCAAGTCGCTGAAGGCGCGGTTCCAGGCCGGCGAATCGCGCAGCCAATCGCCGAGCCTGGTGTCTTCGGCCCGCTTCATCGCCCGTTCGGTGAGCTTGCCGATCGTCTCGCCTTCGAGCTTGTCCGGTTCGAGCGCCGGCGGGCCGTTGGGAGCGCCGTTCGGCTCCAGCTCGATCGGCTTCCGCTTCGATTCGTCGAGAATCTCCTGCAACTGCTTGAGTTCCTTCACCTTCTCCGGCTCCTTGGCGCCGGCATTCTGCTTCACCCAATCTTTCAGCGCTTGCTGTAACTCCGGATCGTTCGCCAGCCAGCCCTTCAATGCCTCCTTCTTTTTCAGATCGTCGAGCTGGAGGCCCTTGAGGTCCTTCGGATCGACCGGGAACTTGCTGGGATCGGCCGCGATCTGTTTGACGAGATCCTTGAGCGGACCAAGCTGGCGCTCCATCTTCAGGCGTTCCTTGAGCGCGCTCTCGAAATCCTTATCGATCTCGAATGGCACATAGCGCCGCGGCGGCGCTTCACCGGGAAGCATCTGTGCAGGCGCGGGCGCCGTCAGCATCAATGCAACGACCAGCGCCGACAACCAGGCCTGGCATTCGCTTGCTGTCCTTGTCATGACGAGCTCGCTTCCTTCGCTGTGCTGCATCCCCTGGTTCAGTGTAAAATGAACCGATCGACATTGCAATGTCCGTTGGCAGGGAGCGTTCGATGTTGTTCTCCTGGCTCAAGAAGCGCCGCCGCCGCAACCTTCTCGCAATCCCCTTCCCGGAGGCGTGGCTAACGATCCTGCGCGAGCACGTCGGCCATTACGGCCTGCTCGCCGACGCCGAGCAGCAGAAGCTGCGCGACGCCGTGCAGATCATGATCGCCGAGAAGGACTGGGAAGGCTGCCGCGGCCTGGAGCTGACCGACGAGGTGCGCGTCACCATTGCCGCGCTCGCGGCGATCTTGATTCTCGGCTTCGACGATTTCTATTTCGACAACGTGACGACGATCCTCGTCTATCCCAACGAATACGTGGCCAAGGAAGAACGCGCCATCGGCGGCGGCGCCACTCTCGAGGAAGAAAGCGATCGGCTCGGCGAGGCGCACTACCGCGGGCCGGTCATCCTGTCCTGGAAGGAGATTCACGAGAACGCGCTCGCTCCCGGCTACGGGTCGAATCTCGTCTTCCACGAATTCGCCCATCAGCTCGACATGCTCAACGGCGCCGTCGACGGCACGCCCAACCTGCCGACCAGTGAACTGGCCGAGCGCTGGGCGAAGAGCATGGACGACGAGTATCGCCGCTTGCAGCGCGCCGAGCGCCGCCATCGCGAGACGCTGCTCGATCCGTACGGCGCGACCAACCCGGCCGAGTTCTTCGCGGTTGCCGTCGAGTGTTTCTTCGATTCGCCGCGCGCCATGCAGGCCGAGTATCCGCCGCTGTATGCGCTGTTTCGCGATTACTTTCGGCAAGACCCGGCAGCATGGCGCGAGTTCGACCATTGATCGCCGCTTGCGGCATAGCGCTCGCGCGGCGCCAGGCGGGCGCTAAACGAAGACCGGATCACGGCTTCGCGAAGGTGGCATCGTCGAGCTTCTCGAGGCCCTTGGTGTCGGTGATTTCGATGCTCATGAATGCCTTGCCGTCCTTTAGAATTTCCACGCGCTGGGGGACCTTGATGCCATCCTTGTCGCGAAAGCCGCTCATGAATTTCTCCTCGGTCACTTCTTGCTTGGACTCGGGGTCATAGGCGCGCATCTCGGTCTTGACGATCAGGTGGGTCTTCTTGTCGAAGAACAGGTTGATGTCGGGCTGCCCCTTCTTGCTGACGCGAATGCCGACAGCGTCGCTTCCCTTGACCTTGACGTCGCCGATGGCGGCCAGCTCGTAGGGCGCCTTGACAAAATCGACGAGGCCGCCAGCGCCTTCGGTTTGCAATTGCTCGTGGACCGATTTGAGGAGTTTCTCGTCGTCCAGCTCGATCGTCTTCGCGATGGCCGAGTTCCAGGTCCACATCTTCTTGCCGTTGTAGACGGTGACAACGTCGAGCCCCTTGCCGTTGAAGTCGATGTTGAGGACGTGTTTGAATTTGTCGGGCTTCTGAAAGGACGTTTCGCCGGTAATCGCGCGCGACGCTCCGGCCAGTTCGATGGTGCCCTTGTACTTGGAGATGGTCGCCTTGAACTTGCCGAGGTTCTTGGCGCCGCCGTGAGCGTCGATCGACTTGCCGAGAAGCGCCTTGAGATCCGCGTCTTGAGCGCGGACGAAGAACACGCCGAGAACCAGGACGCAGCCGGCGAGGGCCAGAATACGCAAGCGAAACATGGTGTACTCCTTGAAGGGCAAGTGGAAATGATACAGCTCGAAGACGGTATTCGTCCTCCGGTACATAATATCAACTGTGGGAATGACAGAATCTGGACCTATGAGTGAATTCTGAATAATGAATCAGCGGAAACGCCTGAAGAGATGCCCGCGAACATTCGCGAGGCCATTGAATGCCACCTCGATGTGCCGCTGCCGGAGACCAATCTCGAACGAGCGCGTTGAAAATAGGAAGCCAACATGCGCTCATGAAACAGGCGGGGTTGACCAAAGACGATCTATAGTCGCTTCAACCGAGATCGATGGTTCATGCCAAGAATTCCGCTCGCGCACAGCCGAGTGTCTCAGTCGAAAGAGCCAAGACTCACGCCATCATCGCGTCGGTCACGTTCAGATTGGAATGGACGTTCTGCACGTCGTCGTGATCGTCGAGCGCCTCGAGCAGCTTGAGCACCTTCTGGCCGGTCTCGGTGTCGCAATCGACAGGGACCTTGCCGACCTGGGTGATCTGAGCGGAGGCCGGCGTGATGTTGTTCGTCTCCAAGGCGGCCTTCACCTGGTTGAAGACGCTCGGGTCGCAACTGATCTCAAAGGCGTTGCCCATTTTCTCTAGATCGTTGGCGCCGGCATCGAGCGCGATGCCCATCAGGGTGTCCTCGTTGAGTCCCTTGCCGGGTATCTCGAAGAGGCCCATGCGTTCGAACAGGTGCTTGACGCAGCCGGGGGCGCCCATGTTGCCTCCCCCCTTCTCGAAGATCTTGCGGACTTCGCCGTTGGTGCGGTTGCGATTGTCGGTGAGGATTTCGACCAGGATGGCGACGCCGCCGGGGCCATAGCCCTCGTAGCTGATCTCGTCGAAGCTGGTACCTTCGAGTTCGCCGGCCCCTTTCTTGATGGCGCGTTCGATATTGTCCTTCGGCATCGACACGGCGCGGGCGGCATCGACGGCGACGCGCAGCTTGGCGTTCATCACCGGGTCCGAGCCGCCCGTCTTCGACGCCACCAGGATCGCCCGGCTCAACTTGCTCCATAACCGCCCACGCTTGGCATCGACGATGCCCTTGTGATGCGCCATGTTCTTCCAATGGGAGTGCCCTGCCATGCGCCCTCTCCTGGTTACTTGCAATGCTGACGGAGTGTATTGTAGATCGCTTCCGGATTGATGCAAGCCGTGCATGCCGGTTGTCGCGGCGATGTTCACAGCCTATAATGATGGTGAGACGGCTGGACTCGATTTTTCGAGCCAGGAAGCCGGCGTAGTGTTTGGCGCTCCGAGCAAACGAGCGCTCACTTCAGCGGCATGCCAAGCACCGGTTTTCCCAGGTGTGTTTTGCGCAGCCTTTGCAGCGATCCTCATTCATACGTTATTTTCTCTATTCCACTCGCGGCCGAGAGTTGCCTTCGATAAGGCAAGATCGCCCGCTTCCTAGCTTGGAATGGGAGGGTGTCCGATGATCGGCAACACCGAGATTCACGTTGCGCTGAAAGCCGCCACCAAGGCCGCCTGGCATGCCGGGCACGGTCGGCTCGACCACGACGACTGCGTCAGCGAAGCCAATGAAGCGGTCGCCTTGGCCATGCGGACCTTCGATCCCTCGAAAGGCGCTTCCCTTTCGACCTATGCCGCCAATCGCGCCCGCTGGCAGGCCAAGAAACTGTTGCGCACGGGCTGGCGCAACATCCCCATGCCGCTGGAATGGTTCGACGCCTTTCCGACCGCGTCCCCCGCTGAACTCGACGAACTGTTCAACGGTATTGAGCTGCACGTGGTGACGCTCTGGCTCTTCCACGGCTATACCTATCGGCAGATCGCCGAGCAGATGGGCCTCACCTGCTTTCGGGTCTTCGAGATCATGAAGCGGGTCAAGAAGCGGCTGCTGAATGGAACGGGCGGATCGTAGACTTCAACTCGGCTCAAGTTCCGGAACCAGGAAACTCAGGTGCAACTCGCAATGCCGGCAATGGAGTTGGTCCCATTGCGCGCGCGTCAACTCGCCCAGGAACGGGCTGCGGTGCCGTTGCGGCTCCGTCTTCAGACGCTGCAGCGCCGTGCGCAGCGCCTGCAAGCCGTCCTCCCAACTCGTCTCACCGGGGATCAAGTACGTTGCCGGCTCCTTCGGCAGCGCAAAGCCCGCGGACATCGGTTTCGTCAGGAAGCGATTCTTGATGAACCAGCCGAGCAGCCGAATGTACCACGGCGCCGTCACCGGCGCACCGTCGAGGCTCCAGAACATTACCGTCGAGACATGCTTGAGGATCTGCCCCGCCGTCCAGTTGCCGAGCGCGCGCAGCTTGCTCTGATTGAGCCGTTCGACGTCGGCAAGGATATCGTCGAGCGAGGAGAAGTGCAAAACGCGCCGGCCTTGCACCTTGGCGGTATCGACGAGCATATGGTAGCTCCTTGCTGCGGATCATAACTTGTCACGTCTGCTGGCAGTCTCGTTTTATCTGCATTCCGGGAGAGCGGAAACGGCCGACCGCATGGCGCCGCCGAAAAAAGAGGCTTTGCTGGAGTCGGCCACGATACGCAAGGGCATCAGAGCATGAAGCGCGTCATGTTCATGTAGTGCGTGAAGTAAATGATGAAGATCAGCAGAATCTCGGCGGAGATGACGATGCCGCCGAAGATACGCCGCGTGGTGGTCGGGCCGAAGCTGAGGAAGCCGACCGAGGCGATCGCCAGAATGACGAAGCCGAACAGCTGGCCCCAGGCATAAAAATACATGCGTCCGCGGGCGCTGCCGCGGGAGTCCTCCAGATCGTCTTCGAGCTTGTCGCGGGACTTTTCCCAGTCCTTACGCTCGTTGGCGCGCCTCTTCTGGGCGTCTTCGTTGGGTTGGACCGGAAAATCGATTGGGCCGCCGATGGGTTGCCTGATGTCCTTGTCCAGGAAGAACCGATCCTTGTCGAAGCGCGGATCGAAGCGGTCGCGGTCGAAGCGGTCGCGGTCGAAGCGGTCGAAACGATCGCGGCGCACATTGCGATTCCACAGTTTGTCGTCCAGGCGGTTCTGCAAGCGGTCACCCGCGTCGATGTGGGCCTGCTGTCGCGACAAGCTGGCCTGGTCGATCAACGGCAAGAAGAAAAACAATACCACGAGAAGGGATCCGAAGCCGAACAGGAAGGCCAGAAACCCGGAGATCACCATGCCAAGGACCGACTTTTCTTCCGCGGGGTTCGTGAACATGGGTGGGTTCTCTTGCTTGCCGATGGAAAGCGACATGGGGGCGTCGGCGGCAGGTTCCAGAGTCGGGCCTTCAACCATGCTCAGGCCCTCCGCCTCATAGCGCAGCGTCGAACCACATTGCTTGCACCGAAAGGTTTGCCCTTCGTCGGCCGTATCGAGGTGATACGTCGCCGTGCAATCCGGATGCGGACAAAGCTGAACCATGACTCAGCCCACTGCCGTGAAAAAAGCGCGTCAACTCCACAGCGATCCTAGCATAGGAAGAAACCGCACAAAAGCAATTTCCTCGACCACTTTGGCGTCTCCGGAGCGCTGCCGCGCGGCCCCTTGTGCCGCTCGAATGTCGGTGCTAGAATACTCTCCTGCACAGCACGAATTGACACGCGGGGGCAGTCATGCGCGGCCGAATGTTCACACTTATAATGTTCGCCCTTGGCTGCTGGGCCGGTCTTTTTGGCTCGAGTGCCGGCGCCCAGACCAGGCTGCAAGTCAGTCCGGCGCAAGTCAGCCTCGACAACCCGGAAGCCACGCAACAGGTCCTGGTTCGCGCGCCGCAATCGCCTGCCGATCTGACGCGTTCCGCCAGTTACGAGGTCATCGACCCGAAGATCGCCTCCGTGGACGCCGTTGGCGTGGTCCAGCCGAAAGCGGAAGGCAAGACAATTCTCGTCGTGCGGCACGAGAAGGGCGAAGCGCGCATCCCGGTCGAGGTGACCGGCATCAAAACGCCGGCGCCGGTGTCCTTCAACATGCAAGTCATGCCGATCCTCAGCAAGGCCGGCTGCAACGGCGGCGGCTGTCACGGCAAGGCCGAGGGCAAGAACGGCTTCAAGCTCAGTATCTTCGGCTTCGATCCGGATGCCGATTATGAATCACTCATGCTCGAGACGCGCGGGCGACGCATCTTCCCCGCGGCGCCCGACTCCAGTCTGATGCTGCTCAAGGCGACAGGCCAGGTCGCCCACGGCGGCGGCCGACGCTTCGCTACCGGCAGTCTCCACTATCAACGCTTGCGCCGCTGGATCGCCGAAGGCGCCGCCCGGCGCGCCGAGGTCCATAAGGACCCGGTTGCCGACGTTGACATCCAGTCCATCGAAGTGGAGCCCCGCGAGCAAATCCTGACGTTCGATGCCGTCCAACAACTGCGCGTCACCGCTATCGACACCGCCGGCAAGAAGCGCTGCGTGACGCTCGACGCTCAGTACGACTCGAACGCCCCGACTGTCGCCAAGGTCGACCCGCGCGGCACCGTTCGCGCCAATGACATTCCTGGCCAAGCGTCGGTCCTGGTGCGCTACCTCGGCCATGTGACGGTCTGCCGGGTCACGATTCCACGTACCGGTGCACCCTTCGCCCGGCCGCCGGAAGCGAACTTCGTCGACAAGCACGCTTGGGACCACCTGACGCGGCTCGGCATCCCCCCCGCCGACTTGGCCGACGACGCAACCTTCCTGCGCCGCGTCCATCTCGACACCATCGGCACCCTGCCGACCGCCGCGGAGGCCCGCATGTTTCTCGCGGATAAGCGTCCCAACAGACGTGCGCTGTTGATCGATCAACTACTCGACCGCCCGGAGTATGCGGACTTCTGGGCGATGAAGTGGTCCGACCTGCTGCGCGTCGACCGCGACTTGATCACGCCGGCCGGCGCGGTGGCCGTGACGCGCTGGTTGCGCAAGCAGTTCGCCGACAATCGGCCCTACGACGAGTTCGCGCGCGGCATCGTCACCGCCCGCGGCGGCATCGCCGACGAGGGCCCGGCCGCCATCTACAAGTCGATCGTGACGCCGGAGGATTTGAGCCGCTCCTTCAGCCAGCTCTTCCTCGGTATACGCATCCAGTGCGCTCAGTGCCATCATCACCCGTCGGATAAATGGGGCCAGGAGGATTACTATGCTCTGGCCGGCTTCTTCACGGGCATCGGCCACAAGGCGCCGCCAGGCGCCGGCGAGCTCATCTTCGCGAAAAAAGGGACCGAGCTGCCTCACCCGCGCACCAAGAAACCGGTGCCCGCCCGTGCTCTCGGCGCTGCCCCGGTTGACCTGACAACGATGCCGGATCGCCGCGTCGTGCTGGCCCGCTGGATGACGACGCCCGATAATCCGACCTTCGCGCGCGCCATCGCCAATCGCCTCTGGTCGCACTATTTCGGCCGCGGCCTGGTCGAGCCGCTCGACGACCTGCGCGCCACCAACCCCGCGACCAACGAGCCGCTGTTGGAGGAACTGGCGAAACACCTGCGCGACAAGAAATACGACCTGAAGGCGTTCACGCGCACGCTGCTCAACTCGCGCCTGTATCAACTAGCCTCTTCCCCCCCTCTCCCCCCGGGAGAGGGGCCGGGGGTGAGGGTCTTACGCGTGGTCGACGACCAAAACTTCTCGCACGCCCAGCCGCGCTCCATCCCCGCCGAGGTGCTGCTCGACGCGATCAGCCAGGCGACCGGCGTTCCCGAAAAGTTCAACGGCTGGCCCGAAGGCTACCGCGCCATCCAGATCTGGGACAACCGCATGCCGAGCTACTTCTTCCGCATCTTCGGCCGTCCGGTCCGCGCGAGCGTCTGCGAATGCGAGCGCTCGAACGAGCCGAGCATCGCCCAGGCGTTGCACCTGATGAACAGCGAGGAATTCATGGCCAAAGTCCGCTCGCGCAACGGCAGCGCCCGCCGTTTGGCCAGCTCGAAGATGACGCCGCGCGAGATCATTGACGAGTTGTACCTGAGCACGCTGTCACGATTTCCGACGGAAGCGGAGCGGACGGTGATGCTGCGTGTGTTCACGGAAGCGGAAGGCAATCGCCAAGAAGCCGTCGAGGACGTGCTGTGGGCGCTGCTGAACTCGCGGAGTTTTGTGTACAATCATTAGAACGAGTCGGAAGAGCGCGTGCCGTATCCAGAACGCGGGAGCGATTCATGCCGAAACGTGATATTCTTCGTTTGCCTGTCGTTTCCACCGGTGCGGAGTTCCTAGTGATGGGCTATCTCATGCGGCGAAATATTCTCGCATCTAAGGCCCCATCTCATAACGAAGGGTACGACCTTATTTGCATTCACCCAGATCCTCGGCACGAGCGAAAAGAAAATGAAGTTGCTCAGGTCCGGGTCCAAGTCAAAAGCGGATACTCCACAGACTGCGATCGAGGCTTTCCTGTCAAAGAAACAAGTCTTGACGCATTCGATTTCCTGATCGTGGCCTTCCTGAACATTGGTAACTTTTACGGCAGGAATGACGGACAAACTGGGAAGAGAGAGCCGGAGTTCTTTACACTCACGAATGAATTCATTCGAAAGCACCACGACCCAAGTTGGTCATGGCAAAAAGTAATGCTAAAGCCGCTGAAGGATGAAATCGAACCATTCAGGGGTGACGACGGATTTGAATTCATCGCGCAAAAACTGGGAATACCGCGTCCAATGAAACAAAGAAGGCCTGAGTCTGAGAATTAGGACGTCGTAGACGAGATGGAGACTGAATGAACGTGGTTGCATTGAAAGACTTCTCCTGGGAAAGGATGATCGCCGCCGTGGAAGACGTTCGCGAACGAGCCGTCCGCGCAACTGCGGCACTGAAGCAAGCTGCCATCGCGCATGTCGTCATCGGCGGCAATGCTGTCGCAGCCTGGGTCGCGCGCGTCGATAAGGAAGCAGTGCGCAACACCAAAGATGTCGATCTCCTGATCCGTCGGCAAGACCTGGCCCTGGTGATTGATGCGTTGCAAGCGGTTGGCTTCGTCCATCAATACGTCAACGGCATCGACCTGTTTCTCGATGGTCCGCAAGGCTCGGTCCGCAGCGCGATCCATGTGGTGTTCGCCGGCGAAAAGGTGCGTGCGGACGACTTCGCGGCGAGTCCCGAGGTCACCGAGTCCGAAGCGGGGCCGGAGTTCCCGGTGCCGACGTTGGCCGCGCTGGTGCGCATGAAGCTGACATCGTTTCGGCTCAAGGATCGCGTGCATCTTTTGGATATGCTGGAGGTCGGCCTGATCGATGACTCATGGTATGCTGGTTTGCCGCCCCAGCTGTCCGCACGATTGAAAGAATTAATTGATTCCCGGAATGAGGAATCGTAAATCCTACAATACTGCATGCAGGATTCGTTTCCCGAGCGGGGTGCCTGCGTGTGTGCGCGACGAATCCCGCTAACTCAAGAATGAATAAGGATTTACCGATCAAGAATTCGTTGCATCACGCGCCGCGGTCCGTTACACTTGGATGCGAATCGAACGGAAAGGATCAAACATGCTCATCCCCTTCGGCAATTCCCGAAAGACCTGCGATGGCGTCTCGCGGCGCAACTTCCTGCGCATCGGCGGCTCCGGCCTCTTGGGCGGCCTGAGCTTGCCGTGGCTGCTTGAGATGCAGGCGAAAGCGTCCACGCAGCGGACGGCCCCGGCGCAAGCGTGCATCTTCATCTTTCTCGAAGGCGGGCCGAGCCAGCTCGACATGTGGGACCTCAAGCCGGATGCCCCCGCCGAGGTGCACGGGCCGTTCAATCCGATCCGCACCAACGTCACCGGCACCATGATCTCCGAGCATTTGCCGCTCTGCGCGCAGGTCGCCAACAAGTACACGATCGTGCGCAGCCACAGCCATACCGACAACGGGCACAACACCGGATATCACTATTGCATGACGGGCTACCGCGCCGACTTCCCCGACGGCAACACGCGCATGCCCAACAATCACCTGTACCCGTCGATCGGCTCGATCGTGTCGCGCGAGCTGGGGCCGAAGACGACGCTGCCGCCCTACATCAACATGCCGCACATCATGGCCGGCGGCGGCCCGGGTTTCTATGGCTCCGAACATGCCCCGTTCGTCATCGAATCGAACCCGGTTGCCGCCGACTTCGAGGTGCAGGACCTGCGCCCGCTCGAAGGCATGAGCGCCGCCCGGCAAGATCGCCGTCGCCGGCTGCTGGCCGACGTCGAGAATCTTGAACGCGAGCGCACCGATCAAGGGCGAGCGCGGGCGATGTCCACCTATTATCAGCGGGCACGCGACCTGATGTCGTCGCCGGAAGCACGCCGTGCCTTCGATATGCGCTCCGAAGCCGAGGCCGTCCGCCGCACCTACGGCTACACCGGTTTGGGGCAGTGCTGCTTGCTGGCGCGCCGATTGGTGGAAGCGGGTTGCCGATTCGTCGGCATCGACCATAGCGGCTGGGACCATCATCAGACGATATTCCCGAGCCTCGTCAAGGACATGCTGCCGCACGTCGATCGCGCGTACAGCGCGCTTCTCAACGATCTCGACCAGCGCGGCATGTTGTCGAACACGCTGGTCGTGCTGATGGGCGAGATGGGCCGCACGCCGGTCATCAATGGCCAGGCGGGGCGCGACCACTGGTCGATGGCGCAGAGCATCCTGTTCTCGGGCGGCGGCGTGCGCCAGGGGCAAGTGATCGGCGCCACCGATCGCCGAGCCGCAGCGCCGACGACCGACCCGATCAGCGTCGAAGACGTCCTCCGCACGGTGATGGGCCAGCTGGGCATCGACACGACGCGCGTCTACAACACGCCGCTGGGCCGGCCGGTGCCAATCGTCGATGGCGGGCGCGTGATACCGGGGTTGGTGTAACGCGCATTTTTCCGGCGTGCCGAGCCGCGTAAGCGGCCGGGTTATGGGATTGCATTCGCCAACCAGATGAACTTAGGTCAACCGATGGACCACCGCACGGGGTGAATCTGTGACTTAGCCTGACTCGCCACTTTCAACGTTGGATACCTCATGAAACTCGCGATGGTCCGGTGGAGCACCGAAGGTGCGCAAACAAGAAAGCCCAGGGCAGAGCGCAGCGCCGCCCTAGGTGTGGGTTCCTCCATAGCCCGAAGCCCTGTAAGGGCGCAACAAGACGAGGCCGGCGGTTTGTTGCGACCTTTCAGGGCTTTGCCGGTGGTGCGATCGAAAACCCAGGGCGGCGCTGCGCTCTGCCCTGGGCTTTCTTGTTTGCGCACCTTTGGTGCTCGCCGACTGGGTTCCGCGTTGGCGATTCTCGCGATCATTCTCGTTGTGCCCTGCGTTCACGCCCAGCGTGCCCCCGAAGCCGGCTACGTCTTCCCCGCCGGCGGCAAGGCCGGCACGACCATCGATGTCAAACTCGGCGGCTACGACTGGACGCCGGACATGGAGTTCTTTGCCCACGACAAGCTTGTGAAGCTTGTGCCAAGCGGGCCGCCGGGGCCGATCCTGATTCCGCCGCCGCCGTACTGGTTCGGAGCGAAAGGGCGGCTCGCCTCGCAGCCGCTGCCGCGCGAAGTGCCAGCCAAGCTCGTAATCCCGGCCGACGTCCCGCCCGGCCCCATCTACTGGCAAGCGGCCAACGCCAACGGCGCCACCGAATCACGCGTGTTCATCGTCGGCAGCGGGCCCGAGGTCATCGAGGACGAGAATCGCAAGACGCCACAGTTGCTCGCCAGCTTGCCGATGACGGTGTCCGGCCGACTGTTCAAGAACGAGGAAGTCGATCACTACCGCTTTATCGCCGCGAAAGACGGGCCGATCACGTGCGATATGATGGCACGCCGGCTCGGCGCCAAGTTTAACGGCATCATCGAGGTACACGACGGCAAGGGCCAGTTGATCAAGGACGCTCTCGGCGCCAGCGGCGGCGACCCATGCTTGACCTTCGCCGCCAAGGCTGGAATGGAATACGTCGTCAATGTTCGCGACATCGATTTCGGCGGCGATCGCTCCTACGTCTATCGCCTGTCGATCACGCCGGGGCCGCGCATCGTTGGCGCCATTCCCGCGGCGGGCAAACGCGGCGAGGCGCGCGAGGTCGAGTTCGTCGTCGATGCCGGGATGAAACTCGAATCGATCAAGCGCTCGGTGGTCTTTCCCGCGGCCGGCGCTCACTTCGACTATCGTTTGGATACGCCGCCGGGAACGACGCCGGCTTTCGCATTGCTACTCAGTGATCATCCTGAAGCCATTGCTGGCCTGGCTCGGCGCGCGGGACCTGTCGGCATCACCGGCGTTCTGGATCAACCCGAGGCGGAGGGCCGGCATCTCTTCGATTGGAAGAAGGGGGACGTCTGGTCGCTCACCGTCGAAGCCCGGCGCATCGGCTCGCCGCTCGATGTTGCTCTCGCCGTGCTGGGGCCCGACGGCAAGGAGCTTGCACGCAACGACGACCTGCCCGGCACCACCGACGCCGGCCTCGACTTCACGGTTCCCGCCGACGGCGTCTTTCAGATCATCGTCAGCGACATGGCCGGCAAGAGCGGGTCGCGCGCTGCGATCTATCACCTGGTCGTCCGGCAGCCCGCGCGTGATTTCTCCTTGCAATTGCCCGCTCAGCGTGCGCGCGTGCCGATCGCCGACAAGTTCGACCTCACCGTCAACGCGGTGCGCACCGGCGGCTTCAGAGGGCCGATCGCGCTCGCCGTCAAAGGTCTTCCCGCGGGCGTCAGCGTTGTGCCGAATCTCGTCATCCCGGCCGACAAGCCTGCCGTGGTCATTTCGCTTCAGGCCGCGAAGGACGCCGGCACGCTCGCCGGTCTCGTCACCATCGAAGGGACAGCCGACCTGTCGTCGAATGGCACCGGATTGTTCAGCCGCCATGGCCCACCGCCGGCGCCCGGTTCGACCGTCACGCGCACCGCCACGGCGCGAGCCCTCGTCAACCTGGCGCCGCACAGCCCGGACGACGGGCGCGTGGCGCCCATCTTGCTCGCGGCCACGCTCAAGCCGCGCTTCAAGGGCCAGCCGGTCGATCAGGACACCGGACGCAAAGTCTATCGCGGCTCGACGCATCCCGCGGAGATCATCATCGAACGCCTCGATGGCTTCCAAGGGGAAATCATCCTGCAACAAGCGGCGACACAGTCCTACCAGGTGCAAGGCATCTCGGGCAGCGACGTGGTGGTGCCGCCGGGCGTCGCCCGGACGATCTATCCGTGCTTCATGCCGGAATGGCTGGAGACGACGCGGACCTCGCGCCTGGGCATGGTCGCGGTCGCCAAGATTGCCGATCCGAAGGGCAAGGTTCGCTGGGCGTGCAACGATATCACCGGGTTCGTCACCATGACGATGGAAGGCGCGCTGCTGAAGGTCTCCGCCGACGACTCGGACCTGACCCCGCCGGCGGGCCAGCCGTTTGACGTACATCTGAAAATCGCCCGGCTGACGAAGCTGAATGAGCCGGCCAAGCTCGAGCTGCGCTTGCCGGACGAACTGGCGGGCCAGCTCAAGGCGGAGCCGATGATCGTACCGGCCGGCAAGGAGCAAGCGGTCATGCGCGTCACGCCGGCGGCAAACCTGCGTGGGCTGCACACCTTCACGATCCGCGCCACGGCACTGCAGGACGGCAAGTACCTTGTGCTTTCCGAGGCGAGCGTGACGGTTGAGTTCGTCAAGTAGCTGGGATTACGTTTAGCATATGCCCGGCGTGCTGCGGGCGCTAAACGAAGACCCGCGTGGGACCTTGTCAACGTGAAAACGTTACGCACATCCCGGTTGCCTCCCTTCTACTGGTTCCGTTTGAAGTCGTCGTTCGCCTTAGCGGCACGGACATGCAAGTTCAATCGCGATATACCCGCGGTAACGCGGGCACGGGCAGCGCTCGTAGAGCCGCCCCAAGTATAGGCCCGGGGCAATCTCGCGAACCTCGTCGAACGTGTTGCCGAACAGCGGCGTGTCGGGCGGATACTCGAACAACAGGCACGGCTTGCCGTCGTACCCGCTGACGCCCAGCTCAGCTTTGCCGCGCAATGCCGTGAATCCTGGCCATTGATTGACGTACTCGCCGTTCTCTTCGAAGTGCTTGCCCTTCCAGGCGGTGCTGGCCAGACGGGCCCGCAGTCGAGGTAACTTGGCATCGGTCATGAGCAGCACCTCGCCGCGCGCATAGCCGATCGGGATTGGGCCGGGCGGCGCCTGCTCGAAGAGGCGCGTCAATTCGCACTCGCTCACCTTCTTGAGGCTCGCGAGCGTATGTGGGCAACTCTGCGCGCTTGCGCGACCTGGCGCCACGGCCGCGCCGCACACCAGGCCGATAGCGAGAATAGCCAATTGGCGGACGGGGATCAGACCGAAAGGTGATTGCATGTCAAGCCCACAGGAGATCGACGCGGCATCTAGACCCATTCGTTTCATCGGCGGATCCGAATGTCCACATCGATCGAATTCCCAGGAATGCTTGCAACGTCGCGTGGGTTCGGGACTGATTTGCTGATCTTGCCGTGAAATCGCGATTGCGAGCCGTGGCGAGGTTGGCTTTCACTCTCACGTCCGCACGGAAGCCGATGAATCGTTCAAGTTGCGATTCTCCGGCGCGCAACTGCTCGGCAATGTGACTTCCTACCAATCCCGCGGCTCCCGTGATGAGGTGGATGTTGGACGATCGATGCATTCTGAATACCGTGCTCTGCCGGATTTACAGTGTCCCGCGCGTCTCCTGCTCCCGCTCGATCGCCTCGAAGAGGGCCTTGAAGTTGCCCTTGCCGAAGCTGCGTGAGCCGCGCCGCTGAATCACCTCGAAAAAGAGGGTGGGGCGATCGGCAACAGGCTTGGTGAATATCTGAAGCATATAACCTTCGTCGTCGCGGTCTACCAGTATGCCGAGGTCGGCGAGCACGCTGATGTCTTCCTTGATGGCCCCGACGCGGGCGGGCAGCAGGTCGTAATAGCTTTGCGGTACGCGCAGGAACGACACGTCGTTCTTGCGCATCGCATCGACCGTGCCGATGATGTTGTCGGTCGCCATCGCAATATGTTGCACGCCGGGGCCGCCGTAGAACTGCAAGAATTCGTCGATCTGGCTGCGGCGCTTGGCCTTGGCGGGCTCGTTGATGGGAAACTTGATGCGGCCCGTACCGTTCTCGACGACCTTCGACATCAGGGCGGAGTATTCGGTCGAAATGTCCTTGTCGTCAAAGTGAACGAGTTGATGAAAGCCGAGCACGTCTTGATACCACTTGACCCACTCGTTCATCTTGCCTTCCTCGACGTTGCCGACGATGTGATCGATCGCCTTGAGGCCGACCGGATGGAAGGTGGACGGGCTGTAGCGTTCGGGGTCCATCGGCTTGAAGCCGGGGGCGAAGACGCCTTGGTAATGATCGCGGTTGATGAAGGTGTGCGTCGTGTCGCCGTAGGTGCGAATCGTGGCGCGCTCGATCGAGCCGAACTCGTCCTCGGTCTTCTGCGGCGGCGACACCCCCTCGGCGCCACGGCGGACCGCTTCGTTGTAGGAGTAGGCCACGTCCTCGACGTCGAGAGCGATGTCCATGACGCCGTCGCCGTGCTGGATGAGCCGCTGCGAATCGGGATGCCGCCAGGAGAGGGCGGAGACGAGGACGAAGGTGATATTGCCCTGGCGCAGGACGTAGCCGGCCTCGTACTTCTGCTTGGTTTCAAGACCGCCGTAGGCAAGGACTTCGAAGCCGAAAGCGTTGCGGTAGAAGTACGCGGACTGGCGCGCGTTGCCGACGAAGAAGCGGACGTGATCGATGCGGCGCAGGGGGAGGGTGTCATTGGTCATAGCTACGAACTCAATTCCAGCGAGATTCCGGCGGGTGCGTTCGCTGCGCCCCCGTGGGCACAAGCGAAATGTCCTCGTAGGCAGCTGATAAGTAGCCGAAAAATTCGCGCTTATCAGAAGTTACTCTCTTTCCTACCGGGGCTATCGACTGCCTACTGTTGTCCACCTTCAAGAGCGCCGGGCACTTTCCACGTGAAAAATTCAGGCTCTTCCGGCAAATGCGTGTGGTATTGTCAAGGTCCGGTGGCCAGGCCTGCGATTTTTCAAAAGCTTGTCCCCCGGGAATTTGACCTTCTGGGGGGTCGCGAGCTTGCAAACCATG
>JACXTT010002084.1_pt1 | contig 32044 bp, 25 predicted proteins | sample 9270951 | NCBI WGS metagenome assembly JACXTT01 (sample SAMN15532306, study PRJNA645909) | rock metagenome | isolation source: weathered quartz diorite | place: Puerto Rico | collected 2017-06-21
CACCACTCGAGGCGCTCGTCCCACGTATGCTCGAGCACCGTCCGGTGCGCGCCCGCCGCGAAGTAGAGCGTGCCGTTCTCCGGCGACAGCGGCGTCAGGCCCAGGAAGCACGAGATGCCAGAGTCCTGGTAGTCGATCGCGGCGAACTTGCCGTCCTGGTGAAACGGAAACTGCGTCCACGCCCCGACATCGGGGAGCTTCAGGCAGCCCTGACTCCACGTCTGGTCGACGTCGGGGCCAATGATCTCCCGCGCGAGTTGTTGGAACACCAGATGCCGCTGGAAGCGCGCGACGATCTCACTGTGCTTCTGGGGTGCCGGCAAGAAGGGTCGCAACCGCTGCTTGGCTCGATGGGAAGGGTTGTTCTCCGGGATCTCCTCGATCGAATCGTGGTACAGCCGCAGGCATTCGCGCCGGACCGGCTCGAGCTCGGCGGCGGTGAAGAGGACGTCCGTAAAGAAGAACCCGCGTTCGTCGAGGTCGCGCCACTGCTGGTCGGTGACCAGCACGCTACCCTGCGCTCGCATGCCGAGAGCCTCGACTGTTCATGGACATCACAGGTTCAGCCCCCGCACCCGCATGTAGAGCTCGGCCAATCTGGCGACGGCGATCTTCGGCCCCTTCAGCCACCACAGGTTGACCGCGATCGACGTCGTGAGCGACCGCGCCTGATGCCACCACATGCTGGGGATGTAGAGCAGGTCCCCCGGTTCGAGATCGGCGCGCAGGAGTGGCGCGCCGCGGAAACGGGGAAATCGCGAGAGGTCCGGCTCCTCCGCGTCCACCGGGCTGTAGTTGGGCACCCCCGAATGGAACGGATGCCGGTGCACCATCCACGTGAGATGCCGCTCCAGGAGCAGAAAGCGCTTTCGGCCACTGATCTGAGCGTACAGGTTCTCCGGCAGATCGCGATGCAGCGGCCCTTTCGCACCGGGCCCTCCCAGCCAGACTCGCGACCGTGCCCATCGCGCAGCGGCCGTGTACGCCGGCTGGCGGATGTCGGCGAACAGCTCCGGAAGGACTTCGTGTACGCGCACCGTAATGTACAGATCGTGTGGCCCCCCGTCTGCAATCAGATCACAGTAGTCTCCGAATCGGATGCGCTCATAGTGCAGCCCGCTTCGAGCGTCGTAATGCGATCCATCCTTCTCGCGAATCACCGGCACGTCGCGGGCGCCGAATTCTCGCGTGAAATACCCGAGCGACCATTTCTGCATGGCTGGCCAGTCGGCGATCGCCCCCTGGAGTATCACCGGTCGTGAGGCCCGCACGAAGTCGGACTCGAACGAGGCCGCCGACGGCGGTGCGATGCGCGGAATGTCGCTCGAGGTATCCACCTCTTGGTGTCCTCAGCCGATGCGCCTCAGCCGTTTGAACAGGTCCGCGCCGACGGCCAGCGGCAGGCGCGCCCCGCGGGCCCACCAGAAGTTCGCGGAGAGACTGTCGGCGAGCGTACGCACGTGATGCCAGGTCCCGCGCGGGATGTAGATGCCGTCGCCGGGCGCGAGTTCGGCGCGCTCCGCCCGCACGTCGCGGAAGCGCGGATAGCGCGTCAGATCCGGAGCCTCGGGGTCGACCTTGCACCCGTTCGGCACGCTGGAAAACAGGCTGTTCGGGTAGAGGCACGCGCTCTGCGTGGAAGCGAACAGAGTGAAGCGCTTGGAACCAAGCAGCTGCACGTGGAGGTTGTCGGTGGCATCGCGGTGCGTCAGGGTGACGGTTCCCGCCGGCGACAACCACACCTTGCTCGAGTGCCACGGTGCGCCCGCGCAGTACACCGGCGTCGTGATGCGCTCGCGCCACGCTACCGGCAGCTCGTCCACGCGGGCCATCATGTAAAGGGACGGCTCGCCGTCGCAGCCGAGCTGCTCGAGTAGTTCGGCGAGCACCCGCGGCTGCGTCTGGACACCGCGTCGTCGATCGGCGGTCACGGCGCCTGCCCGCGTGATGTGGGTCGGCACGGTGAGGTCGCGGAACTCCGCGGCGAGGGCGGAGAATGACCACCGGCGCAGCTCGCGCTCCGGCACCAGTCCACGAACCACCACCGGGCGGCGCGCCCGTCGATAGTCGCGCTCGAAGCGCGCCGGGTCGATGGGATCGACGCTCGGAATGTCGGTCGATCGCATGGCCATCACGCCGGCAGTCGGTCGAACCCCCGCATCCCGCTCGGCAACGGCGACGCGGTGAGACCGACGCCCGCCGCGCGGCAGGCGGCCGCGAGGCCGTGGATGGCGGCTTCCGCCTCGTCGAGGGCGGCGAGGCCGAGCGAGTCGAGCGCCACTTCGACGCGGATCCCACCGACCCCATGCGTCCGGGCCAGCGCGGCGTAGAGGGGCAGCGTCCCGAGCGCGCGCGCGTGCAGCGGCACGCGGATCTCGACCCGCACCCCGCCGTGCACCAGGTTGTCGATGCCGGCCAGCGTCTGGCCAAGGGCACCGTCCACGCGAGCAACCGCGTCCGCTTCGGCGGGACGCGCCGCGAAGACCTTCACCGAGGCGTCGGACAGCCCGGCGCGGATCGCGTCCGCGGCGAATCGCGGGTATGCGAACCGGCGTCCGTTCGAGGTGACGCCGACCCGGCGGCCGTCCGTGCCCCGCGCCCGTTCGACGAGCGCCACGAAGTTCGGGTGCAACGTCGGCTCGCGGCCTGCCAGCATGAGCGGGAGCCCGTGGCTCCGCGCGTGGTCGACCCGCTCGCGCAGCGCGTCCCCGTCATCGGGCAGAAAACGGTCGCGATTCTCGCAGCCATGGCACCCGTTGTTGCAGGCGCCAGCAAAAAAGACGGGCGCGGCGCGCTCTCCCCGCGATCCGCGGAGCAGCTGCGCGATGCACGTCGCCAGCCTCTCCATCGCCGCGTCGAGCCACCGCAGGGGCTCCGTGGGAGCAGGCGACCGCTCCCGGTCCATGTGCTCTACCCAGTGCGCCACGGCGAGGAGTTGGCTGATCTCGGTCTCGTTGCCGAGTCCGTCCCGCAGGCGGCGACAGGCCTCGTATGCGATCGCAGCGCGCGGGTCGGCGAATCGCCAGGCGATGTCGACGCTGTATCCCTTGGCGCGCGCGGTCCGCGACGCTTCATCACCCTCCCACGCCTCTGCCGCGAGACCGTGCGCCTTCGCGAGCGCAAAGATGGGAAGGCGCGGATACAGGCGGAGCCGGTTGCGCGTGATGTCGTGAAAGAAGTCGGAGAGCCCCTGGGCGCGCAGCGTCTCGCCCGAGGCGAGGAGGCGTTCGGGCGACGTCCAGGGATGAAAGAGGATCAGGCTGTGACCCCGCTCGCGCGTGAAGCCGAAGTGACGCGGATGTGCGCGCGCGAGCTCGCGCACGAGTCGCGCCGCCGCGAGCAGCCCGTCGCGAGTGGTCCCCTTGTTGAAGAGTTCGAGATCGTCGTCCGAGAAGGACTCGAAGCCGATGAGGTAGAGCTCCAGACGCGTGCTCGTACGCGTGGCAATCTCGATGCTCTTCTCCATCGCGTGCCGATGTTCCACGAGCCAATCGGCGCGCGTCTCGAGGAGCCAGGTGACGTCCCGCAGGCCCCGGCGCTCCGCCCCCTCGAGCAGGAGCGCCAGGTAGCGCAGGGGATGCTGATCGGTGAGCACGAAGACGTGCGGCTTCGGCAGGTGCTCGGTGAGGTAGGCGACCTGGCGGAGGACCGAGGCCACCGTCTCGTCGTCGGAGCGCTTGTCGTAGTCGCCCCCCATGGTGCAGAAGGCGCAACCCTTGCGGAGCAGCTCGTCGCCGTCCGGAGGGGGCAGGGCGCGGTAGGGCTTCGCTTGGCCGACGTCGCGACTGTAGGGGCAGCCGCCGTTGCCGAAGACCGCGTACGGCGTCGGCGGGATGGCGGCGTCTCCGGCCGCGGCGATCACCTCACACTCCACGACCGGGCGATACTCGAGCGGCAGGCCGCCGGAGGCTGCCGTCAAGGGTCGTGCCGGCGGTTCGACCTCCCCGTCCTCCACCGCGGAGAGCCCTGGGATGTCGGCGTCGCCCGCCGGCGCGAGTCCGGTCGCCAGCCACGTCGCGAAGGCGCGGCGCACCTCGTCGCCCATATCGCCGTGCTCCCGGCGGCGTTCGTAGGGGCGGTACCCGATCGCCACGTCGCCGGCAGCGACGCGCCCCATGCCCTCGGGCGGCGGGAGGAGCAGCATCCGGCCGCCCGGGCGGCGCGCTTTCCAGTGCGCGAATGGCTCGTCGGTGAGGACGCGGTCCGTGACCACCAGATCGATCTGCTGGTCGACTAGCCATTGTGCGAGCCGGGCCGACACGCCCGCGTCGACGGCGCCGTCGGCGCCGTCATAGTAGACGCGCACCATCTTGGCGTCGTGCCCGAGCGCGCGGGCATCGCTGCACAGCAACCCGAGCAGCACGTCCGAGAAATAACCGCCCTTGCGGGTGCCGAACGCGGTCACCATCGCGATGCGCAGCGCCGGCACCGGCTGGAACTCGCGCTGCCCGCTGGTGGCTGGCTGGAGCGTCAAAGCACCGGCATCCTAGCCCCGGTGCGCCGCGCACTTCCAGCTGTTTGTAAAGGCCGTGCGGGAAACGCCGATCGGCTGCGGCCCTACTGCGGCGCGGGCACGCCGTCGAGTGACACCGCGGAGACGAGAAAGGGCTCCGGATCGAAGTTGTGCCCGAGTCGTGCCTCGACTCGCGCCACCGGCGGCGCCCCCGCGGGAAGGTCCACGAAGGCCTCGTAGGAACGCGACTCGCGGGCCGGCACCGTCGTGTCGCGGTGAATGCGGAGGGTCCGTGGATCGACGGAGCGGAACAACACCGGGCTTCCCGAATCGTCGGTGAGCTCCGGGCTCGGCTTCGGACTCTCCACTATGAGTCTGCCATTCGAGTCGAACGCCGCGACACGCACGAAGGCGAAGCGCTGCACCGTCTCCATGGCCGGGAAGGCGTGGGCGATCCGTTCGTTCGTCAGGGTGATCCGGGCGCGCACGCGGCCGTTGTCGACCGTGGCGGAATCGACGGTCATGCGCAGCGCGCGCCGCGCCAACTCGCGCTGTCGGGCGGCGGCGTCCGCATCCTGGAACAGGGTGTTCGCGCGGGCATTCCCGCCGAGAAAAAGGTGCGAACGCCGTTGCGCGCGCACCGGGCCCCACGGCACCAGCCGATCCGGCTCGCGCACTGGTCGGCCGGTCAGCTCGCGGACCATGTGGCAGTCCTGACACTCCACTCGTACGCTCGCATCCTTCGTGTTGTACGGGCTCGCCGCCCAATCGGGATACGTCTTGTGCGGCGTCTCCGGCGCATCGAACGCCACACCGTGGCAGCCCTCGCAGACTTGCGACGTGTTCAAGAACGGCGAGTGGTAGTCGCTACGATGCACCGCCGGCCGCCAGCGGATCAGGTAGTCGCCGATGACCCGTGCGACGGGATTCACCGCGCTCTGACCGAGGTAGCGACGCACGGTTTCCGGCGCCGAAACATAGAGCGGCACCAGACGGAACATGTCCGGCGTGAGCGTGTCCTCGAGTCGGGCTTCCCCGCGCTGCAACTTCGCGATGAACGCTCTCGCCTTCTGATCCGCCTCCGGGTGGGCGTTGATCCCACGGAGGGTATGGCAGAAGCTGCAGGTCACCCCTTCGCTCGTGGGTCCATTCGCCTCGAGCGGTGGCAGGGCATCATCGCCGAAGTACGTCGCTGGGGCGTGGCACATCGGGCATTGGTCCGGTATCGGCGGCAATTGCTGCAGGACGGGGGAGCCTGGATCCGCAGCGGCGCCCTTTCCCACGGCGAGGAGGTCCACGGCCTGGCTGACGGGACGATGGGCGAGGTCTTCGCGGAAGGCAGGCAGGTCCATGGCGTGGCCGTGCGTGGAGCGACTCCATTCCGAGAAGTTCTGCTGATGGCAGGAGCCGCACCAGGCCGCTCGGTCGTACAGCGACACGGACCTCAGCGCGTAGGCGAACGGCGGTGAAGCAGGGCTTGCGTTGCCGGGGAACGCGATGCGCGCGACGACCAGCAGCGTCACGACGAGGCCGACCGCACCGGTCACGGCGACGCCGAGCAGCCGCCGCTGCTCGACGAGCAGGTGGACGACGAGCACGAGCGCCACCGCGGCGCCGAGGACGGCGTGGCCTTGGGCCATGGGCATGCCCTGGCTGCTCCAGATCGTCGGGATGCCCGACGCGAACGCGAGCGCCACGGTCCCGACGAGCGCCCAACGGATCGCACGCGCGAGCGCCGTCCGGCGCGCGCGGCGCCCCGAACGGCGGATGTGGCGGACGCTCCACACGACGGCGATCGGGATACCCGCCGCGGCGAGAGCGACGTGCGCCAGGACCGCGAGCTGCGAGGCCGTGAAGGCGACGTGATCGGGGACGATCAGCAGCCAGCCGCCGAGGATCGCCTGGGGCCCGAGCAACGCGAGCGCCCCGAATTTCTCGAAGATGCCCGCGCCTTGGCGGCGCCAGGCCCTCCTCGACGCGAGGGGCCGGGCATCGTTCCTCCGGTGAACCCCCGTTGCCATCAGCGTGGTGACAGTAGGTCAACGCGCCGCGGATTGCACGGCGCATCAGCCCGATGGCGGCGCCCGGAGCTCGTAGAACCGGATCGGCACGGCGCCGCCAGCGTAGAACAAGAATGGAGGATCATCGACGGGATCGGTGATCGCGAGGGGCGGTCCGATCGGGGTGCCGTCGCGCAAGAACGGCTGGCACTCGGGGCGCGGTCCCGCTGGAGGGCGCAGCGGTGAGGGCTGGCGGCCAAACAGGACACGATCCCAGCGAAATTCGGTCATGCGGCCGGTCGCGTGATCGTCCGACGGAGCGGTCAGCTCGTAAAACGAGTAGGTCCAGCATTCGATGTCCTCGAGGAATATCCAGGGCCGCGGTGCGGCCACGAACTCGGTCGCTGGCACGACGTGCACGCGCTTGCCCAATCGCTCTAGGAGGCCCGCATACCGCGCATGGCCGCGCACGGCGCCCTCAGCAGTCGGCAACCTGACGAGGGTGAACTCCTGCGGGAGGTCTGCGGCCGCCGCCTCGACGGCCAGATACTCCCGATGAATCGGGGTGAGCACACCGAGCATGCGCCAGCCCGGAAAGAACGGTGGGAAGGCCATCAGTGCGGCCGCCGCGCAGAGGCAAGCGACGGCGCGGTATGGCCGGGCCACGTGCGTTGCGAGCAGCGCCGCGCCAGCCATCGCGACGAGCAGCGTCCCGAAGGCGAACACGGGGAGCCGTTGCGCAAGCTCCACGCCCGGCGAGGGCATCCCCGGCGGATAGGTGACGACGAAAGTCAGGGCGAACGCCACGGCTGTCGCGCGGGCGAGCCGGCCGTCGAAGCACGCCCAGATCGCGGCGGCGACGGTCAACACGGGAAGAGGGCCGAAGCGACCGACGTCCAAAAGCGCGTGATGCCCCAGGATGGTGGGTAGCAATGCGGGTTCCCCGAGGATCGCCGCTATCTGTTGCACCAGCCCGCCCGAGGCCGCGTTACTGACGATGCGGGTCACGAGCACCGCGGCCACTAGGACCCCGGCGCCCCAAAACCAGGGATACGCCAGGAGGTCGCGGCGGCCCCGTGCGAGGCCGAGCAGGAAGGCGCAGGGCGCGAGGACGTAGAACGTCTGCCTGGTGTGCATCAGCAGGCAGAGGGCGAGCACGGCTGCCGCCAGCGGGGCAGTGCGGCGCGTCACCGCGAAGACGTCCATTGCAATGAGCGCGACGAGGGCCAGACACAGGCCGACGTTGTGCATGTCCTCCGACCCCGCCACCCGCACGAAGATCGGGTTCGTGCCCGAGACGGCGACGGCGAGGAGTCCGCCGTAGGGCGAGCCCGACAGCCGGCAGGCGAGGACGGCCAGCAGCGCGATGTCCAACGCGCCGACGATCCCCATGGCCCGAAAGATGGCGCTCAGATCGTTTCCGAATGGCCGCGTGAGGGCCCCGAGCACCAAGAAGCCGTACTGTCCGTACGACGCGCCCCGGGTCGAACAGGTGCGGGGGAACTGGAGGACGCAATCCACGAGCTCCGGCGCGACCACGTCGGCGTGGACGAGCGTTGGCTGCACCCAGAGCGCGCGCACGACCATCGAGATCACGAACAGCACGACGGCGCCCACGATCGCTGGGTCGGTCAGGGTGCGAGGGGCGGGCCGTCGCAGGCTGGCAAGGATCGCGAGCAGCAGTGCTGCGGTCGCGCTGGCAAACGCGATCGGCGAGGACGTCATCCCTCTGGCAGATCGGCGAGCGCGGGATCGGGCGGCACCGATAGCGTACCGGCCGCCGCGCGGGCGAGCACCGAGGCGTGTTCCATTCCGGTCAGCACACCCTCCAGGCCGGTGGTGCGGTAGACGACGAACGCCGACTTCATGCAAGAAGGCCGATGACTCGAGCTTCTCCCTCCACCGGCATTGCGCGGCATCGGCCCTTCACCCGTCGTCCCGGTCGACCGCCTCGGCGGGGGCCAGCCAGTTCTCATGAGCGAGCCGCGAAAGTCCAGCAAAACGATGACCAGCGATGGCGAGCGACGGCTGGTGCAGGATTTCGGCCGACGGGGGGGGTGACGTGGTACGCTCCGGCGATATCGCATGAGACACGAAACGATACGCCACATCGATCGCCTTCTCGGTAGCCTCCTCTGCGGGCTCCTGACGGTCGTGCGACGTACGGTCGACTTGGTCACGGACGGGACGAGGCGAGAGCCACCGCGGCGCGTCCTGTTCCTGAAGCTGATCGAGCAGGGCGCGACCGTCCTCGCCTGCGACGCGGTCCGGCTGGCGAGCGAGCGCGTCGGCCGCGACAACACGTACTTTTGTGTTCTCGCCGAGAATCGGTTCATCGTCGACGTGCTCGGCCTCGTACCACCGCAGAACATCCTGTCCATCCGCCTTGACAGCTTCGGCCTCTTCGTCTTCGATATGCTCCGCGCTGTCGCCCGCGTGCGCCGAGCGCGTGTCGACGCGGTCGTCGACATGGAATTCTTCTCGCGCGCCACGGCGATCTTCGCTTTTCTGAGTGGCGCTCATCTGCGTGTGGGCCTACACCGCTTCACCGCCGAAGCGCCTTATCGCGGCGACCTGCTCACACACCGCCTGCAGCACAATCCGCACCTCCATGTGTCGCAGGTTTACCGTCTCCTCGTGGAGGCGCTGTGGGCGGATCCTTGCGAAACCCCGCTCTTGAGGGCTCGCCCGGCTCCGCCTCCGAAGCTGGAGTCATTCGTCGCATCGGCAGAGGAGCGGGCGCTCGTGCGCGCGAAGCTCGACGCGGCGGCGGGCACGCCGGTGCGTGGCCCGCTCGTGCTCTTGAACGCGAATCTCGCCGACATCCTGCCGCTGCGTCGTTGGCCTGCCGAACGTTTCGTCGAGCTCGGCCGCCGTCTGCTCGAGGAGCGCCACGACGTCATCGTCGCATTCACCGGCGTGCATGCGGAACGCGCGGCGGTCGAGGCGATGTGTCGAGAACTCGGCCCGCGCGCCGTCTGCCTCGCCGGCGACACGACGCTGCGCGAGGTGCTGGTGCTGTATACGCTCGCCGACGTGCTGGTCACCACGGATAGCGGCCCCGGCCACTTCGCCTCGCTCACCGATGTGGACAGCGTCGTCCTCTTCGGGCCCGAGACGCCGGTGGTGTTCGGCCCTCTCGGGCGGCGCAGCCAGGCGATGACGGCGAACCTGGCCTGCAGCCCATGCTTCAACGCGTACAATCACCGGGTTTCGCCATGTACTCACAACGCGTGTATGCACGCGCTGACCGTCGACGCAGTGCTCTCCCGCGTCCGCGCCGCTCTGGCTGCGAGATGCCCCGCGATTCCATAACCCACCGGACTCCCCTCACGCGGGCGTTGGTGGTCGCGGTCATCACAGGTGGCTACTTGGCTGCCATGGGCGTCGATCCTCCCGTCCACAGAGACACCGCGCGGGACATGCTTCTTGCGCGGGACGGTTTGGCTTTCGGCACGTTCGAGGGTGCCGAGGCGGCGTTCGGTCACTTTCGGCAGGGCGCCCTGTGGGTCCGCTTCCTGGCGATGACCTTCGCCGCGGGTCTCGGACCGGCCGGCCAGCATCTGATCTTGGCGAGTCTCATCGTGTTGAGCGTATGCCTCTTCGATCATGGCGCTCGTAACCATTTCGGTGATGATGTCGGCTCGCCGTCGACGGCGATTTTTCTCGTGCTCCTGATCGTCGCGATCGGCTACCCGATCATGTCGAACCCGATCTTCGCGCCGCTCGGCGTTGTTTGCTCGATGCTCGCACTTCTGCGAGTCATCACGTCCGGTACGTCCGGTGCCGCATTCGCAAGCGGCGCGAGTCTGGCCCTCGCGGCGGAGGGGCATCCGGCGGCGCTGCTGATGGCGCCGGTGGTCGTGGCGATCGTCTGCCTGTCGTGTCGACAACCTGTTCGGGCCGTGTTGTTCAGCATCGTCGGCGGTGTCGTTCCGTCGTTCGCCGTCTCGTCCACAACCTGGCTCAACAACGGCGAGGCGATGTTGCGGGAAACCTGGTACCTGGCGCTCATCGTCGTCGGTTTCGCGGCGGCAGTCTTCATCGCCACCGTGCTGCGTGGTCGGTGGCTCGCGCTCGACGTCGACCGCCGATGCCGGTGGTTCCTGGTCATGACGGTCGGCGCCGTCGGAGGGCAGACCGTGGCAGCGTCGATCCTCTCCCATGCGTTCCTGCTCTTTCCGCACTACCATCTCGCTGCGCTTCCGGCGCTCGCGATCCTCACCGGCCTCGGCCTGCGCCGTATCGGCGCGAGCTCCCGATTCCCGCGATCGGGGCGTGTAGTCTCCATTGTCGTCCCCGCCTTCTTCCTCCTCGTACCACTGTCGGCCGCTGGGACATGGCGACTCGGACTCGCGACGGGTGTCCCCTCCCTGCCGTACTACTCGATGCGCGAAGCTGAGATCCTCGCGGCCCATTTCTGGAAGGCCGGCTATTCGTTCCCCGACGTGCAACGCCACCTCCGCGGCCCCGAGAGTCTCGTCTTGCTGGCGGCGATCGCACCGTTCGCGCCAGCTCCCGATTCGTCCTTCGAGCGTCCCATGCCCGATCTTCGAATCCTCGCATTCTCGGACCGCCATGCGCCCAACGGAGGCGTGCCAAGCGACGCTCGTCGGGTGGATCTCGGGCGCGGTCGAAAGGCATGGATTCTCCCGCTCGACGGCTGGATCGAGCTCGCCCCGGCGCGGATATGCTTCGCGTCCCCCGACGGCGCGCGCGAACCCGTATGTCGGGACGTTGCGACGAGTTCGATCAGGTACGCCGGAAGATACCGTGACCTCGCCCTGCCATCGCTCGACGGCGTTCACGATGCACAGATGCAATTTCGTGAAGCGTCGCGATCGAGCGTGATGCAGGCGACGTGGGAGCTTCGGGTCGTGGTCCGTGGTGACGACCGGGAACGCCACGTCCAGCTCGTGGGGTTGCTCGATGCGCCGTGGGTCATCGAACGGGTCGATGGCATGGGTCATCGCGGCGAGCTGCCGTCCCGGCACGTCATCCTCGACCGCAGTGAAGGATCGTCGGGGCGTATCGTGCTGAAGTCGCTGGTGACGCAGTGGACGCAGTGGCGCGACTATCCCCCGGACTTCGTCGAGACGCGGAGCAACGAGGCCATCCTCCGACAGAGCATCGAACAGCTCCCGCCGTTGGGGCGGCGCATCTGCGAAATGGGCGGCACGTGCCCGTGATGAAGCCGAGAGCGATCTCGACGGATGCGCACCGGCTTCCCGGCTCGGATTTTGTCGGCGAGGTCTTCCCGTGGGGTGATCAGCGCCCGCTCACGTGGGTCGTAGAGCTCGGTGGCCGGCAGTTTGCAGGTGCCTCTGAACCTGCTCTACGAGCTCGGCATCCAGGGGTTTCTCTGCGTGCTGAACTTCGCTGCCGGCGGGAAGCTTGTCCACTGCACGGAGGTTTGCGCGGTATGGGCCGTGGCGCTGTTGGCGGATGCGGTGTTCTCGCGCGTGCTACGACGTGCGCCGTTCCGTGTGCTCAGCACTGTCGCCGCCGCGAACACGCTTTGCCTCTTCTTCGCGGGCAACGCGGCCGCGATGGCTCTCTCGGCCGCGACGATGATCGCGGTGAAGCATCTGGTGCGGCGGGCCGATGGGCGGCACCTCTTCAATTCGGGCGCGATCGGCGTGCTCGTCTGCGGCGCTGCACAGGTACTCCTCGCAAACGGTGGCGGAATCAGTTCCGTGAGCTGCCATGGCGACTGCGTTGACCCGCTCCTCGAGCGCCTTCGGCGGCGCCCGACCCAGCGAGTTTTTCAATTGATGCCGGAGCGAGTCCGGTGGTAGAGCGCCGCGATGGCGAGCGCGGAGAAGTCCCTCGCTGCGGTGCGACCGGTCACTTCCGCAGATCTACGCCAGCTCTGGGACGACGGCCAACGCGAGCCGGCAATCCGTGCGGCCCTGGAAGGCTGGCAGCGTCTAATGTGCCAGCCCGACGATCTCCGCTGGCTGGTGGCGGCGCTGCGGTCGTGCGGACTGAGCGCGGAGGCCTTTGCCGCGCAGCTCGAGTCGACGAAAAGAGAGGCGCAGCTTCCTGCATGGGAAGGTCTCATCCGGAGCGTCATGCACACCGGGGACCCCTGGTGGGCTCGGGAGTTGTTCGCGGAGGTTGGTGGCGATTCCCGCGAGCTGCAGGCGCTGCGGATCGAGGTGGAGCTGGCGCTGGGTGATGCCGCCCCATTGATCGCCGCGTGGGTCCGAGCGCATCGGGACGAGACCGCGCTGGAAGCGGCAGTGCGATGGTGGATACGCTGCGATCGGGTGGAGGAAGCGGCCCGCCTGGTGGACGAGGCCGAGGGCCTGATGCTATGGCGGGCGCGGCTGGCGCTGTGGCGCAACCGCCCGGATGTGGCGCGCTCCTTCCTGGGAACGCTTGCCCCGGATCCCGAGGTGCGTTGCCTCGAAGCGATCGCGTTCGTCCTGGACGGTAACCTAAAGCAGGCAGAGACGCGACTGCGAGAGCTGCTGGACACCGACGCGCGGGCAGAGGCCTGGGCCTGGCTGGCCACCGTGCTCCGCAAGCAGGGACGCTATTCAGAAGCCGTACGGGCCGGCGATGCGGCGAGCAGCGCGAGTCCCGGTTTCAACCTGGTGGCCCGGCTGGAGCGGGAGCTCGCCTTCGATTACGACGGGATGGGCTATGGCACCAAGAGCGCCGACTCGCCCCACGTTGGCTGGCTTCGGCATCTCACGCGCTCTGCGAAGCGCTTCTGGGGGCCGCGCAGGATAGAACAGCTCGAAGATGCGCGCGCCGTGTATCCGCTCGGCCTCACGCCGGGCGATTCGATCGCCGGCCTCGAGGCTGCTCTGGAGCATTTCGCAGGCAACCATACGCTCAATCTCAGCACTAGCGAACAAGGAGTCCTTCGGTCGTACCCGCTCCCCGTAGGTCCCCGGCAGCTGGGAATCGCGGTCCAGATGGTGCTCTGGACCCGAGGCGCCGAGGCGACTCGGATCTTGTACGACGAGCTCGCCCCCCGCGTGGACGATCACCCACTCTACCGGATCTACCACGGCGAGCTGGAGCTCTGGATGGGAGCCTACGCGAATGCAGAGCGGATCTTCCGGAAGATACTCGACCGCGACGAACGGGTGCGCTGGGCATGGATCGGCCTCGGCGCGAGCGTGATGTTCCAGGGTGATCTGCGGCATGCCCAGGAGATCTGGGAGCGAGGTCTGCGTCTCTCCCGAACTCGCCGAGAGCCAGGACCGACCCTGTATGCCTACCGAGGTGAATGTTACCGGCGCCAGGGAAAGCTGAAGCAGGCGCGAAACGAGCTCGAGACGGGCTTGCGCCAGAAGCCGCAACGCCTGAGCGCCCGCATCAATCTGGCGTTGCTCGATCGAGATACAGAAGCCCTGGAGCGAGTCGAGAGGGACTGCGCGGCGTTCGCGCCGCTGCTCATGTCGGAGCTGAAGGGGAACCCGGCGGAGCGCCTGGAGCAGGTCCTCGAGGCCATGCGCGGCAATCGGACCTCGTCCGAGTGGAACATGAGCTATCACCTCTGGGGCCATCTCTGGCGTCGCGGTGCGTAACGGCGCGGACCTCTGCCCGTGTGGGTGACCGAGAACTTTCGCAACCCTTGCACCTTCACGGCCCGGCGGTTGCGACGCGTTGATCGACGAGTCTGGCGACCCACCCCGCCGCCTCCGACGGGAAGCTGAACGGCCGGCAGAAGGTCGGATGGTGCTCGCAGCGTGGCACGCCGTCCGCATCGAAGACGATCAAGGGCGTGCGATTCGACCAATGTCGCGCCGCATTGAAGATTCCGGCCTTACCCTGACCCAGAAGCGCCCCAACCGCGAGCATCCACAGCGCCACGTGGGCGAGGTTCCAACGCGGCTCGAAATACTCGAGCGGCCAGCGTCTGGCGCGTGCGCCGATCGCATCGAAAACCGGGACCATCACGTTGCCGATGACGACCGGCACGACCTTGTTGAGCCGCTCGTCGCCCGCCCCCAAGGCGTATGCGACCCATGTCACGACGGCGCTGCTGACGCCGATGCTCAATCCGTAAAGGATCTGTCCGACGGGGGTACGTGGCATGGTGGCAGGATCCGTGAGGAACAGCGTGAGCATCAAGAGCGTGCCTGGCTCCAACAGCGGGGGCACATGGTTGTAGAAGTGATTTGCCACCGCGATGCTCAAGAACGCGCTCAGCGATGCCAGCACGATGCGAAAGCGAAGCTGCGGGATGAGTGGCAGGAGCACGATGAGCTCCGGCAGGTTTGGGGCAAGACTGAACAGAACGAATGGCCCGCCATGAATGAACCAGGAAGGCACCAGCAGGGTGAGCAGCAGTGCGACGCTCAGGCCGAAGGCCGATGGATTCACGATGTGCCGCCCCTCGCGCCGAATCAACGCACGGCTGCAAATCGCCGCGGCAATCATGATGACCGTGGTCACCGGATCGAACCAGTTGAAGAGCATGCTGCTCAGAATGATCGGCACAGGGGCCAAGGTGATCTTCCAGCTGCCGAACCGGCTCAGCATGATGAAAGCGTCGATGGCGTAAGCCAGCGTGATTTGCATGAGGATCGACGGAATCAGCTCGGCGAAGCCGCGCCAGTACAACGTCCAGTACGCCAGCAGGATCGTCTGGATCATCGCCGGCAGGAGGTGCGGGAGCTTCACCTGCCAGGCGCAGTCGACGGGGCGCACCCTGCTGACGACGAGCGCGCCGAGCGCCGCGAGCGCCGCACTCCAGAGAAAGGGCCAGGGAGGCTGACGCGACTCCCGTGGATGGCGCTGCAGTCCGAGGTTTCCGTGATCCTGCGCGACGATCCTGTCGGCCAACTGGATCACTCGCGCGCTCAACGCTGGGTCTGGGTGGTGATTGTTGACGCTGATGTAGAAGCTCGCGGTGGCAAGGCTGGGCGTGTCTGGATTCGCGCGGGTCGAGACGAGGATCTCGCCCGGGGGGTTTTGCCCGTCGCCCACACCGAACGTGATCTCGTCCCCCGACGAGCGAATGACTCGCACGTCCGGCTCTCCCTTGAGGAGATCCGCGATGCGTGCCGCCCCGTCGGATTCCGCCAGCACGGGTGCGCCGATGACCAGGATCGCGGCCGCGAGCCCGGCGCGATGAATTGGTCTCGCCGTCATGAGGCCGACGAAGCGGCGTCGCCGTGTGTAGCCGCCCATCCCGAACGATCGATGGTGTCGCCCACGAGATCGGCGAAGTGACGGTTGCCTTCCGGTGTCGGGTGGCCGTCATCGGGAATGAAGTCGGCTTCCGGCAAGGGCGCGTGATCGACGATCGATGCACCGCCGCCGAGTTGCGTCCGCACCGTCTCGGCCCAGCGCGGGTCTTCGATGCGGTAGAGGAAGACGAAGAGCGGTGCGGGCGTCCCCGACCGGCGAATGGCATCGATCGCTGCCATGTGGCGCGCGAGGAATGCCAGCTTCGACGCCTCGGGCCGGGCCTCCGAGGATAACATGGCGTAGAGTGTGTACGGGTTGTTGTTGGTGCCGAAGAGGAACGTGAAGAAGCTGTAGGCGCCGGCCTGGTCTCCTTGTGACGACTGCTCGAGCTCCCCGAGGTCGTTGGGCAGAAAGAGGAAGAGGACGACGAAATCCGGGGCCAAGCGCTCTGTCGCCGCGCGATACAGCTCGACGTACCCCGGCAGATTGCTTCCTTCGACGCCGAGGTTGAGGATTTCCACAGGCGTCCCGGCACGAGAGCGGCGAACCCGGCGGGCGAGCGCCGCGTCGATGGTATCCTCGTCGTCGACGCCGCTGCCGAAGACCATCGAGTCTCCGATGACGATGCCGCGCAGCGTGCCGGGCGACTTGGCTTCGCTCCACTCGGGCCCGCGAAAGCCGAACGAGTTCATGCGATACGTGTGCTTGCCGCGCCGCGGATAGTTCTCCTCTTTGACTGCGAGCGGTGGCTCGGTCGCCGCTGAGCCGAAGCGGTGGACCGGCACGAGGACGAGGTACGCCACGTACCCGCCGGCCATCAGGCAGAACAGGGTCACGATCATGACCCCCGGGGTCACCTCGCAGCCGACGCGGGCACTCGCGAACCAGATGCAAAGCGCTGCAACCACCAGCGCCGCCGTCATCGCCAGCGACCACAGGACGGATTGGCCGTTGCCCATCGTGATGCGCATGAAGACGGCGTTGAGCTCCTGCAGCACCCCAAGGAGGAGCACTGCGGTGACGAGCGCGAACAGGAGCTTCTTCAACTATGACGGCGGACCGTACGTTCGGCAGTCACCGCTGCTCGGGCTCAGATGTTCCGCTGCCCGGCGGGCGTTCGTCGCCCGGGCGGCCAAGACGGCGATCGAGCTCGGTCGAGACGATCTCCTGCACGATCTCCCGAACGCGCTCTGACACCAGCCGGACGACGAGGTCGACGATTCGCCTTTCCTCGCCGCCATCGTCCGGTCGTTGTCCCTTCGCCTGCTGATCCTGGATTACGCGTCCCACCCGCTCGACCACCAGGCGCACGACGGTGTCGATGATGCGTTTCTCTTCGAACTCGCCTTCACCGCGTCCTCTGTCCCGGTCGTGATGGCCGTGCTCCTGGTGGCCGAAGTCGTGGTGGTCGTGGTCATGGTGGTCGTGGCCGTGGTTGTCACGGTCGTGGCGATCGCGATCGCCGCGGCGGTGTTCCTCCCGGCCCCCGCCCTCGCCGGAGCGTGAGCGCGTCAATCGCTCGAGTGCCTCCAGCCGTTCGAAGATCTCACGCCGATCGTCGTGTTCCATCGGGCTTGTCCTCCATTCGCGGTCTACACTGGCCCGCGCGAGGGGCGCAAGCATTTTCGCCGCGTATGCGCCGCCACGCGTGGCAGCGGACATAGGCTTCCGTCAAAACGTCACGAACTCGACGGCGAGATGCTCCCCCGCCAGTGCATCGAGGCCGCGCGTTCCATCCAGACCGATGCGCATCAGACCATGGAGTGCGGTGCGCAGGTCCCCCGCGGCAGCTGCGTCCACTTCGACGGCGGCCGCAAAGGCCGCCGCCGCGTAGGCCGACGCCGTCTGGCAATCATACCGGCACGGGTAGAACGTGATGATCCGCATCCGCCGATCGGCAGAAAGGTCGTTTAGGCGCGCGAGAAACGTTCGAGACCTCTCCGCCGCACCTTCTGCCGCGACGAAATCCTCGTGAGCATAGCTGCCGTCCCGGCGAGCGGTGATGCCGCGCCGCAAGCGATTGCCGAACTCTTCGCAGCAGCAGGGGGGGAAGCCGAGCAGCTGGCCGAGCTGGGCATGGAGGATCAGCTCCTCGTCGAGCGATAGCCCGGCGTTCTCCGGGGGCAGGAGCGGCGCTTCGGCCTTCGCTACCGCGTGTGCATACGTCTCGGCGCGCGCCAGGTAGAGGATCACCGCCGGCGGTCGCCCGGGAAACTCCACGACGTGCGGGCCGCGGACGGCGGCAAAGCCCTCGCGGCGTGCGCGCGCTTCAACGTCAGCGGCGTTTTCCGGGTCGACGCTCACACGGCTGGCGGGCTTGATCCCGGCCTTCATCGCGATCCACTCGATGTCGAGACGGCGGCTGGATGGCATCTCTACCGCCCGAGAAGCGGCAGCAACCGCTCCGCCACCGCTTCGCCCAGCGCGGCGTTGCCGGCGACGGAGAAGTGGCCGTCGTTGGGAATATAGTGCTCGCGGGTATTGGCCACATTCCGCGAGTCGATCCACGGCACGCGCAACTTCTGCACCGTGTCGGCCACCATGTCGAGCCGCGCGCGCTCATCGTACGGGCCGCCGCTCATCGCGTCCACTTCCCATCCCGTGGCACAGATCGCGATGACCACGGGCACGCCTCGCGCGGCCGTCGTCGCCACGACGGCCTTCAGCAGTTGCTGCTCCAGCTCGAATGCCGAATCATCGTAGTGGGGATCCATGCCCACGCCGTTGAACCACGCATTGGCGGCCAATGTCACGATCCGTGATCCACGCGCCAAGGAGTTGTCGACCAGCGCGTCGCGCAGCCGGACCTCGATCGGAATGTGCGGCGGATCCCAGGCAGTCAGCTTTCCGTTTTCGAGTCCGAAGCCGCCGTCTTCCCAGTTGTCGCGGAGATCGTTGTTCGGGAGCACCTGGAACACCACCAGATCGACGGCGAGCTCCTTCCGCCCGAGCAAGGTGCGGAGCAGTCGCAGCTCGTGTGCCGTCCCGAATCCGCTGACGCCGGCGTTCGAGCAGCGGGCAGGCACCCCTTGCCGTACGAGGCGGTCGCACGTCACCGCCGGGAAGGTCTCATCGGCGCTCACACCCATCCCCTCCGTGAATGAATCGCCGATGAACAGTATGGTCCGACCACCGGGGATCGGCACCGCGCTGCTCTCCCGGAATCCATCGACGTCGAAACGATAGCGCACACCATTGTCATTGAATGATTGCCCCGCGCGATTCGTGAACCGCTCGTCGGTCATCCGGGATGACGGGAAGTGGTAGCCGTCAGCCGCGGTCGTCAATCGGGCGAGGATCTCGACCGTCGCGAGCCCGATGCACACACCCGACAATATCAATAGCGCGTGGGCGCCGCGCCTCGCACTCGTTCGACGAACTGCCCCCATCGATCCGAGCTACCGAGTTACGCTTGGCCCCGTTCCGTCCGCCGTAGCCGTTCGCGGCGACGGCTCTCCCAGCAACAGCGGTGCGAGACGCTCCGCCAGCGCTTCGCCGATAACTTCATTGCCCGCTGCGTTGAAATGTTCGCTCTGATTGTAGTGAGCTGGGTCGTGGGTCACCAAGCAGGAGCTCAACCACGGAATGCCAAGGGAGCCGATCATTTCGAGCACACGATCATTCGCCTCGTGCATGCCCTGGCCAATCGTCTCACACTCCCCCTGCTCGCTGACGACGAGCACGAAGACCGGGACGTTGGCAGACCGCGCGCTGACTACCGTCTCCCACAGCAACAGTCTCTCTAACTCGATGGCCTCAGCGGTGACATCAATCGGTATCGGCCTCAGGACGACGTTCCCGAGGAGCCGCACTACATTCAGGTTCAGAACATTTCCGTGATCGCGCAGCCACTCCCCGGCGACGATCCGCATCGGTGACTGACCCGGCGACACCTCCACGAGATGCCCGTCCGTCACTTTGAAGCCCCCGTCGGCCCAGTTGTCGTCCAGGTCATTGTGCGGAAACACCTGCAAGACGATCAGGTCCGCCCTCATCTGACCGATCAGCCGGCGAATGAGACGGAACTCTTGCGCTGCTCCGGCCCCCAGGTCTCCTGCGTTCACGGCGCGGGCGCTGATACCCCGATGCCCGAGAGCGCGCCCGGTCTGGGCCGGAAACGATTCCCCATCGGCGACACCATACCCTTGCGTGAACGAATCTCCCACGAACAACACCGTCCGGTCGAACACGGCTGGTGTTCCCTCTGCCCGGAATCCCTCCGCGTCGAAGTTGCACCGAATACCGTCGTCTTCCCGGGACATGCCGCGACGATTTTCGATGTCCATCTCCGATGCGATACCGATCTGAAAATGCACATCGACTCTCCCGAACAGCATGCGTGACATGAGCTCGGCGAGGACGAAGCCGGCCACAGTTCCACCGATCACGAGGGGTAGTGTACGAATCGCGGCCAATGATCTCGACCGTGGCACGCGCGTTCAGATGCAGTTGTGACTGAACTGTCGCAAATAATCCGTCGCGACTTCCTCACCTTCGCGTGTTTCCACGAAGTGGAGGGATGCCAGCTCCATCCAGTCCAGCGCTGACCCGGAAGGCTTATCGTATGTGAATTGCAGAAAACCCGATTCGTGATCTCCCTTCCGCCTCACGAGGACAGATGTCCCATCGGCCAAACCGTCATTTTCGACTCCTTCGAGCATGCTGATTCTCCACATGCCTCTGGAGCAGCCGGACATGAGGAGGACCACGTGGAGAGCGTCCGTTGGTTCAGGTCGGAGGGGAAGTTCCACCGTCATCGACTGGCCAGGCGGAACATCCCCGTTTTGCCTGCCGGATACGCCCAGCGGCCACGCGTCGGAAAGTCTGTCCAGATCCGCGAAGGCAACCGGAGCAGGCGGCGGCGGCTGCGGGCTCCACTCGCGACCGTCGACGAGGATGCGAGTGGGCGATTCGCGCACCCACGCCTTGAGGGGCGCGATTAGGGCGATCCTGTTTTTTTCCAGTGGGACGGTGTCCCATCCGAGGCTGCGAAACCGGACCAGCTCGGAGGCGCTGAGGTCGATGATACGCAGAATCTCGTCATCCGGTGCAGGAAGGGGACCGTGAGGAGGATTGGCGATGAACGGCGTCATTCCCGCGAGGAGCCCGCCGTACTCCTTCACGCCTGGGCCCCGCAGCGCCAGCCGCAGCTGGGGATATGTCCATCCGCGCTCTTCGAACCATCGGGCGAGGCGGCGGCAATCTCCCAGGGTGAAGAGGTAAGAGCCATCCGTCTTTTCACTTGTCGACCGAGAGTCGACGACCATCGCGTAGATCAGAAGGCCTGCCGTCGCCGCCAGCAAGGGACCTCGAAGGGACGTAGGCGCCAGTCGCGACAGCGAGTGGATGGTGGCGGCGCCTCCCCACGCGACCAGGGGTGCGATGTAGAGGAAGTAATTGCTATGAGCAGTCCAATCTCGCGTATGAGAGAGCACCGCGACGCCCAGCAGGAAATACGCAGCGGTCCCCAGATTGAAGAGGGCCTGTCGCATGCTGGCAGTTCGAGCGAGCCACCAGCCGCGCATCACCATCGCCGCCGCGACTGAGCACGCGGATGCCGCCAGAATGGGAGCGCTGACCTGCAGGCTCCGGAGGTTGTTGAGCCACACGCTCCCCGACAGTGTGGCTGCGGAAATACACAGCATCCCGGTCGCCGCAAGCAGGGTCCGTGAACCTCCCCGCGCGAGCGCGGCGGCCGCGCCGAGGACCGGGAGGAAGGCGAGGCCCGCCACGTGGACATCGATGCAGACGGATAGCGCGAACGCGGCAAGTACCGCCCACCACGCCGATCCGGAGGCAACCAGGCCCGACAGTCCCGCGTAGAACAGACTGCATGGGAGTGCCAGAAGCGCAGGGTTGTACAGCAGATTGGCGTCGGTCCATCGCAGGGAGCACTCCACGAAGATCACTGCCGCAACGAGCCCCGTACCTGCTGAAAGGGTCGCCGACACCCAGAGATCGACTACGGAGGCGCCCAGGCCAAGCAGCGCAGTCACCGCACATCGTTGCCACCAGGTGTCGAGTCCGGCGCGGCGAGTTGCGATGAGGAACTGCATCCAAATGGGTCCATGGAAGAGATTCTCATGCTGAGCAGTGGTTTCCAGCCCGGTGCAGATGCCGCGCTCCACGCAGTCGCGCACGCGGAGCTGATCGCGAACGGTATCCAGGTGCGGACGAATCGGGATGCCCGGGTTCGCAAACAGCAACACCGTCGCTGTCACGATGGAGGGAGCGCGTACCCACTTTCGGATGCTCTGCATCACCTACCCTTCTCGGCCATCAACCCTCCCTCTTGCGCAGGACCATCTCCAATGGGCGCACCGATGCGGCATCTCCTTCAACGATCAACGGCGGCCAACCATCGTAGGCCGTTCCATCACATTCAGGCGAGAGGATATTCCATTCCAGATCGAGTGTGATCGGCGTACCGCTCCCGGGTTCCCGCGCCGGGATGACTGCGTGGCGGCCGTCGGCGTCCACATGAACGACATCATCCGAGATGCCGATGATCCGGCCGCCGCAGAGCCCTTGCGAACGGGGCATGAATACTTCATCGGTGAAGCCACTGGCCGCAGGACGCAGCGGCAACCGCAACCTGAGCCTGGCACGCGAGCGCATTGCCGCCGGGGGCATCCCGGGCACGATGAGCGGTTCGGTCGGGGCAGGCATCTCGCGCAGGCTGGCGTCGCGGCACGTTTCGGTCTGACCGTCACCGGGCAACACACATACCTCGAACCTGCCCCAATCGATGCGTGACTCCATGAATACCAGGACGATCGCCGCGTCGCGCAACCGGCGCACGACTCTCCAGTTTGCCGGCAGCGGTTCCGGAAGATCATCTGCTTCTACGGTCATGAGCACGGCTGTCTCGCGATCCGCGGCAGATGAATTCGAGGTCCGCTGCGGGGTTCCCAGTTGCCGGAGCCCAGTCAGAAGCAGCGTCTGCTCCATGGCCTTCGCGCTCTCGAGCATTCGGGGACCATCCCAGCCCCGCTCGTCATGGAGAATGCGTGCCACCATCCGGAGGTCCTGCAGGGTCGGCGTTCGCTCGGTCGGAGCCGTTGGGGTGGCAATGGCAACTGCGACTGCGAAGGGCGTGATCAGTTCGCACGCCTGCGATAATCGGCCGGACACACGGCGCAGGGCTGCGCCGGCGACCAAGCCGATCGGAAGGGCCACCGCAACGGCGCAGGCCGGCCCCAAATGAGCGAGATATTTCGGGCTGGCTTCCATCCCGAATCGCGGAGCGACCAAGAAGGCGATCAGGAAAGGGACCAGTACCGCTATCGCCCCGTTCACCCGCCCGCGATACTCGCGCCCGATCTGCGCGCCGCCAAATGACACCATCCAGGCAACGACCGCAAAGGCCGCCCAGGGCAGAAGACCGATGCGCCGCCAGACCAGCCCCTGCGTCTCGCCACCGTCGGCCCCGTGGTGCTGAACCAGGCTGACGAGGTTGTGCAGCCACCCGGGGAGCGCCACGAGGATGGCGGCCAGGGCGAACAGTGCCGCACCAAGCCCTGCGAGCAGAAACCGCCGCCGCGGCGCGAGCAACGCCACCCAGGCCACGGAAGCCCCGCAAACGACGCAGGCCAAGTGTACGTTGGCCATCACCGCGGCGACGAGCGCCACGTAGATGACCGAGAACTCCAGAGTGCCGGACCGCGGCCGTACAGGCGAGCAGAAACACGGCGCCCAGGAACGGCAGCGGGACGGTGTTGTAGAGAGCGGCGTGACGGATCTCCATGGTCCCAGTGACGATCGACAGAATCCATACCGCCAGCGCGCCCACGAGCGCGACGCCGAGACACGTTGCCAGGTAGAAGACCAGCACCACGCCGAGAGCACTGAGAACCTGCAACACGACGTGGGCGCCCTCCAGGCTCACGCCGAGCGAGGCGAGGAGCGTGCGCAGCTCCAGCCAGGCGACGGCGTGGACCTTGTCCGGAATCGAGGTCCCCATGCCCACGAGCGTACAGGAGTCACGAACGAGGCACTCCTGCACTTCGCGCTCGTCGTTGAACGTGTCGAACCACGCGATCGGCGATGGGCCGGCCGCGCCACGCTCCGCGACCAGCGCTCCGGCGAACAGGACCGCCAACGCGGCGAGTCTCGGCACGGACGATCTCATGCGCGCATGAACATTCGTGCCGCCCGCTCGCTCATCGACGACGATGCGCCAGGCGCAGCGTCGCTACCATAGATTGCACCGAACGGCCAAGAGAAGATCCGCAGCCCAATCGGCCGAACTCTCGACCGCTGCGTCTGCGTTTCTCCGCTGCCGGTTTACAAGCGGAACCCCGTTGCACTACCCTTTCCACAGATGCCTTCCGGCACCGTGAGGGAGCGCCGCATCACGGCCGCCGATGTGCTCTTCCTGGCCTTTCTCGGCGAGCACGTCGTCCTGAGCGTCGCTCGCATCCCGTTCGACTTCACCGACCTCTGTTACCTCTTCTCCCTCGAGGAGGGCCGGTGGGTTCCGCAGGAGTGGGTGCATCCAATTTATGTCTCGACGCTCGGTCTCCTCAGCGGCGTTCTCGGCCTGTTCGGCTATCACGGGCACATGCTCGTCCCGGTCGAGTACCTGAACGTCGCCGCGACGACGGCTGGCTTCGTGTTGTTGTATCGCCTGGCCCGCCGCTTTCCGGGCAGCTCGCTGGCAGCGGTCCTGGCGCTCGCCGTGACGGCACTGTGCGTTGGCTTCCAGAACGCCGCCATCCGGCCGACGCCGTACGCCCTCGCCTTCCTCTTCCAGACGTTGTCGCTCTCGCTCCTGGTCTCCGATCTTCCAGTGGCCCCGCATCGCTACGGCCTTGCGGGCGTAGCGGCCGGAGTATCGATGGGCTTTCATGCGTCGGCCATGGCGCTCGCCGCGGTTGCTGTGGCCTGCGCCCTGTTCGAGCCGGATCCGGCGCGCATCTGGCGCACGACTCTGCTCCGCATCTCCTTGTTCGCGGCCGGCATGCTGGCTACGGCAATCGCCTGCTGGGCCACCTTTCTCGCCTACCATTCCATCGGCGCCGACTATTTCCGGCACCAGGACTTCCAGTCGACGTTCCTTGGAGTCGAGCAGGTGCCGGGCACCTCGATCTACACCAGCCGGAGCGTGAGCGCTCAACTGTCGTCCTTCATCACTATGATGGGCTATCAGAGCGGCGTGCTCGTTCGCCTGGGTCTGGCCGTCGCTGCGCTCGCCATCGTGCTCCGAGTCTTCCGAGGCCAGTCCCTGCTTCCCGCCGAGCGCCGACTCGCGATCGCCACGGGCGCCAACTTCGCCGCCATCGCGGGCTTCTTTCTCATCAACAATACTCACAATGGCTTCATTTTTGCGTCGTTCACTCTGATTCCGGTGCTGGCGGCCGTCACGATTCGAGGATCATGGGTCGGACTCGCGGCCCTCATTGCCCTGGCGGCTTCTCCCACGCGGGACAACGTTCAACATATTCTCGCCGCCCACCTGCAGGGGGAGAATGATCCGCAGCTCGCCGAGGCCCGCTTTCTCGACAACCTTCTTCAACCGCGCGATGTACTGCTCACTCCGGGTACCCCATTTGCCGAGATGCTCTATCTCGCACATCTGAACATGTTCGAAGTGTCGACTGGCAAGCCGGCCCGCGAAGGGGGTCCGGAAGTGCCGGTTCTCCGTCCAGGTCCGGTGCTGCGCGCGCGGGTCGTCTGGTGGCTCGCACATGGTGGTCGCGTATTCTATGCCCGCGGCGACGACTCCACGGACTTCAGCGGCGACGTCACCGGCGCCGAGAAGGAGCAGCAGATCTTCTGGCGTCCCGAGACCGCTGCCCGCGAACGAGCGCCCGTGCTCGATGGTTTACGAGCTGCGATCGAAGCCTGTGGTCTCGGGCTCCAGGATGGTGTGACGTCGCCACGCGGCAAGCGCTACGCGGAGGTCCGTCTCGAGGACTCGTCGGCACCCGTGGCGTCGCCCCCACCGACGCCTGTCATCCCCGCGACGGAGCTGATGACCCTGTTCGTCAACGATGCTGGCGATGTCAGCGCTCGGGAGTTCGAGCACCGCGCCGAATTCCTGGTGGCGCTCGATCGGTTCATTCCCGATGACCCTTGGCGTGCGTGCGACGTGATGGAACTGATCTGCGAGGCACGCCCGAGGGTCGGGAGCGTGAGATTGTCGTGTCAAGCTCTCCCGGGATGTGAGCAGTGGATCAACCCCCTCCAGGCGGAGGCAGACGCCAATCACATCATTGGTGGGCGAGACTCGTGCTTCTTCGGTCCGATCGCCGATCGTGAGGGGGCCGGTAAGTACCTCGCGAACTGGGTGCGCGACCACCAGATGGGCGAGCTACGAGGCTGGCGCTTCGACGCGACGGGAGACGGCGCAGAGATGGCGATCGTCTCGTCCGCCGGCACGCTGGCGCTCAAATGGCATCTTCTCGATTCGTGTGGTCCGAGTGCCGTGGAAGCCACGCCATCCGATGGACTCCCGGCCCGTCCCATTTCGGCGGATGAGCTCCACGGGCTCGTTGCCAACCTCCCCGTTCCCAAAGTTCGCCCCGGGAATGGGCCCAATCACATGTAGCCGTTCCTGAGACGGCCCGCGTGCGACGATCCACCCTCCACCTGGCAACTCTGGCCGCGCTGTTCATCAGTGCGCTCGTCGTCAGCCACCGAGCAGCCGGCTCCTCCCCGATCGTGTGGTTCGATACCTTCAACGACGAGGACGAAGTGCAGCAGTGTGTCACCAGCAATTCGTGCACACCGACGGGTGTGGCAACTTCGGTACCGGGCCTGGTCCATGCGGTCGGCTGGCTGGAGTGGCGGACGCTTCTGACCTGGTTCGGTTTCGGGATCGACGGTACGCATCTCGTCCTGCAGATCGTGGACGCCGTAGCGGTGGTGTTGATCTTCTGGCTGGCAGAGCGGCTCGCCGGTCCACTCGCAGGCGCGGCGGCCGTGTGGATCGCGATGGTTGGTCTCGGGGCTACGGGGGTTCGATCTACGGCCCTGTACAACACCGTTCCCCTGCCATTTCTGGGCACGGTGTTCGTCATCGCCTGCACCGCGGCAGTCGAGCGGCCGGGAGTCGTGTCCCTCGGGCTCGCAGCGCTCGTCGGCGCCGTGATGGCGAACGTTCACCTGGCGTGCGTCTTGACGGGAGCGTCAGTGCTCGGGGTGGCCCTGCTGGCGCCGCAGCGGCGCCTGTTCCTGGCCATCTTCGCAGCAGTGCTGTTTGCAGCGGCGACGTTTGCGGTTGCGCCGCCCTCCTGGCTGCACAACTTTTCCAGCCTCCTTCATCATCGGGGGAGCAGCGGCTCCACGGCTGGCGGCATGCAAGGGGTCGACTTGCTGCTCTGGGCAGCGTTCGCCGTCGGGGCCTGGCTCGCATCGTGGTTCAGCCGCGCACCGGCCGTGGTGGAGTACCGGCACCGGTCTCGGGGCGCCCTGGCGGTGCTGGTACCCTTTCTGGCGGCGTTCGTCGTCGCTCCCCATTTCGGCCTGGACCCCAATTCCAAGTACCTGGCGCACCTGAAGGCCGCCTGCGGCATTGCAGCTGCACTCCCTCTCGCCTTGGTCGCCGACGCCGTCATGCAATCTCTGTCACGTCGAGGGCTCCGCCTTCCGCTGGAGCGAGCCGCGCCCATCGTGCTTGCGGCGCTGATGATCATTCCGCAACCCCTGAGCAGAGGGGCGGACGATGAGAACCTGCCGACGATGGCCGATATCGCGGCAGTCACCACCATGCTGCATGAGCAACACGCCTGGAATCTGACGGACACGCTCGAAAGGCTGAAGACACCGGAAGGTATGGTGGTGCGGACGGCACTCCGGCACCTGGGTGGAAGTGTCGACGCGGCACCCGCGGTTGCCGAGGATTCCGAAAGCAGCGCGCTCCTCATGATCCTGCGCGCGGACGAGCTGCCACAGCCGCTTCCGTCGAACTGGCAGATCGTGCGTCGTTCAAGAAGGACAGCCGTCGCGCTGATACACGTGCAGTCGCGGATCGACTGGAGCACGTTCGCGGCCTGTATGCGGCCGGCCGATGATCCGACGCAGGAGTGCGTGGAAACCAGCTTCCGCTTCGCCTCCGGAACACTCTCGGCAGTGCCAGGCATGCCGAGATCGGACGTGCGCTCGCGCGGTACGCTCAGCCTGCGCCTGCACCTGCGCCCTGCCGTGTCCGACTTCACGGACGAGATCTTCCTGCCACACATGTTCAACGTGTGTGGTGGTCGAGTCGCCTCCGCTTCCGACGGCGCGCTGCACGTGGCGGCCGATCGGCGGCACGCCACGCTCTCACCGGGGCACCCGAGCCCGTCCACGATCGAACTCGAATGGGACATCCTCTCGTCGGAGTGCGACGGAACGGCCTACGATGGCCTGCCACCGTTCTTCGTCGAGGCCGACAGTGCTGATGCACGGATGCTGGAGACAATCCTTCGGAAGAGAGAAGATTGAATGCCGACCGCGAGCGGAGCGCGTTCGTGGTGCGTGAGCGGTCTCGTCGCGCTGCTCTCGTGCGTCATGCCTCCCAACGGTGTTCGCTCGACGCGGGCCGAATCTGGCGGCAGGTGCCTCACCCCGTCGACGGAAGTCGCGCTCCGAGACGCGATTGCACAAACCGAATTCCAGCGGGTGCTGGAAAACGGTCTGCGGCTAGAGAACGTGCTCGTGCAGGGGGACCAGATCGACCTGGAAGTCCATGATCGCACCGATCAGTCCTACGGCATCACGCTCGTTCTCCCTGAATCGAAGCGCGGCGAGCCCGACGCCACGGGTGGTCGCTTCCTGTTCTACCTTGCGCCCGCGCCGGCGCCTGTACCCCCCCAGACCAGGGCCGTGCTGCTCGCGGCAGCGGCAATCGTGGATCGAGCGATTCCCGACACGGCGCTGGTACGGTGCGGGCAAACCCAACCCAGCGAGGCGAGCGCATCATCGACACCGAGTCCACAGAATCCAGGCCAACCGCCAGCAGAGCACCGCTACCCACTCGTGCTGGCACTCATCAGTGCCGGCGTCCAGATCATGGTGCTGCTTGCCGCCATCTTGTTCGGCCTGCGTGTCATTCGGCCGCGTGCGCCGGACGAGCAACCGTGACGGAGCGACCCGTCTCGCGAGCGACATCGTAGAGCCACACGAGCTCCGGATGCACGGTGCGAATGTGGTAGTATTCGCTGTTGGCGTCGACCGTCACATTCCAGTTGCAACCGATCTCGATCGTCAGATCCTCGACGAGTGAATAGTCCTCGAGCTGATATGCGTCGACCATCGGAGCAAGGCCGTCCAGATAGTCCTCGGGCAGCTCCGGGCTCGGTGCGGAATTGATCCAGACGAAGCCCGCCCATAGGCACGCCGCGATCTCCCTGAGCCCTAGCTCGGCGTCGTCTCGGATATGAGGGACTTTCTCGCGAAGAGGGATTCAATTTCAGGCGACCATCGATCTCCCATTCCCAATGCCTTTATGCCATCGATCTGACGGACAACCAGGAAGGACTCGTTTCCGATCTGATACGTGAAGTAATCTCCTGGCCGCCCGATGTCGGCGGCGAGCCCCACAACTTGCCATACACACGACCACATTCGCTCGAACTCGAGCCGGAGGAATTCCGGAGAGACGTAGAGGGTCGTGGAGAGCCGGCGATTGGTGATGTCGCTCGGGCTGTCTCGCACTGCCGAATCGAATCTTCATCGGTGCAGGGCCAGCGCTCGATCGCGTCGGCCGATACGGGCCGGTCTCATACCGCGACGGGGGCGCCGCTTCAACGGCGCGCACAGTTTGCGCGATGGATGGCGTGCCGAGTAAGCCTGTACCATGTGCGGCATCGTCGGGATCGCCGATCTGTCCGGCCGGCGGCCCGACCACGACGCGATCGACCGCGCGATGCGCGATGCGCTCACGCATCGCGGCCCCGACGAGGCGGGCGAGCGGCGCGACGGACCGGTGTGGCTCGGCAGCCGCCGTCTCAGCATCATCGACGTCGCCGGCGGCCACATGCCGATGGGGAACGAGGACGGCACGGTCTGGACCGCCTGCAACGGTGAGATCTACAATTTTCCGCGCCGCGCGCCGAGCTCGAGGCAGCCGGGCACCGGTCCCGGACGCGCTGCGATACCGAGGTCGTCGTGCACGCCTTCAAGGAGTGGGTTGCGAGTGCGTCGAGCGGTTCAACGGGATGTTCGCGCTCGCGGTCCACGATGTCTCGAACCGCCGGCTCTTCCTCGCCCGCGATCGCATGGGGGAGAAGCCGCTCCACTACGTCTGGGACGGCGGGCTCTTTCTCTTCGCCTCGCAGATCAAGGCCCTCGTCCACCACCCGGACGTCTCACGCCGCATCGATCCGCTCGCGGTCAGCAACTACCTGACCTTCGAATACATTCCGGCCCCGCACGCGATCTTCCAGGCGGTGCGGAAGCTCGAGCCCGGACACTGGCTGCTCCTCGACCTGGCCGACCGACGGCTCGAGATCCGCCAGTACTGGGACCTTCCCCTCTTCGACGACGCGCCCCAGTACAAGCCCGAGCAGGACTACGCCGACGAGCTGCTCGAGCGGTTGAGCGAGGCAACATGGATCCGCCTGCTGAGCGACGTTCCGATCGGCGTGTTCCTGAGCGGAGGAGTGGACTCGAGCAGCGTCGCCGCACTGGCTGCCCGGCACCACGCCGGCCCTCTCGAGGCCTTCACCATCGGGTTCAGCGATCCGACCTCCGACGAGACGGCCTGGTCGAAGACCGCCGCGGGTGCCGCGGGGGTCGTGCACACATCGAGCGGTGCGAGCTCGAGTGCGTGCTGCCCGAGACCCCCGACATCATGGCGACCCTCGACGAGCCGCTCGGCGACGCCTCGTACGTGCCGACCTTTCTCCTCTCCCGCTTCGCTCGTCAGTGTCGCACCGTCGCGCTCAGCGGCGACGGTGGCGACGACATCCTGCCCGGGTATCCGACCTTCGCGTCGCTCAAGCTGATCCGCCACTACGCGATCTTCCCGATCGAGGTGCGCCTGGCGATCAATCGGCTCGCCCAGTGGCTGCCCGTCTCATTCACGAACATCAGCTTCGACTTCAAGATCAAGCAGATGCTCCGCGGCGCCGGCGTTGCGAACGAGATCATGTTCCTTCACTGGATGGGATCGTTCACCGAGGGCGAAAAGCGCGTGCTCCTCACACCCGCCGTGCGCGCTGCCATCCCCAATGCGAACGCGTTCGAGGACGTGCTCGACCACATCAAGCGGAGCAACCTGCGCAACGACCTCGAGCGGATGCTCTACCTGTGCGCGAAGCTCTATCTCCCGACGACATCCTCGTGAAGGTCGATCGCGCCAGGATGGCGAACTCACTCGAGGTGCGGTCGCCGTTCCTGGATCACACGCTGGTCGAGTTCGTGAGCCAGCTGCCCACCAGGCTGAAGCTCAACCGGCTCACGACGAAGTACCTCCCGAAGCGCGCCGTCAACGGTCTCTGCCGCCCCGGCTCCGTGCGGCGAGCGAAGAAGGGCTTCGGCCTTCCGGTCGGGCGCTGGACTAGCCACGGCCTCGGCCGCGTGGTCGATGCTCGCGCCGGAGCGGCTCCGTCGCGAGGGGCTGTTCGACGCCGGCTTCGTCGGCGATCTGCTCGCGTCGCATCGCGCTGGGCGGCGTGACGACGATATCGAAAGATGGGACCGGCGGCGTGGTCTCACGTTGACTCTAATTGCGCGACTGTAATACGGCTTTCCGCGCTTTGGGCTGGGCTCAGGTTTGTCGGCGGGTCGCGGTGCTGGCGTTCACCCTCGCCGCCGCCTGCCGACCGACGGGCGATGGAGACGGCGGGCTGACATCATCCCACGACGGCGGCGTGCGCAACCCCGCGGTGCTCGTCGTTGTCCATAGTTGGACAGGTCGCACCGCGGCCGTGGCGGAAGAGATTGCCGCAATGCTCGGCGGGCGTTTGGTGCGCTTCTCGGGATCGCCGTTCGCGGCCAACCCGGACGAGATCCCCGGAGAAACGGTCGCAGCGCTCGCTGACCTCGGCGGCGTAAGCGATCTCTACTTGGGATTCCCCATCTGGGGCGAAGCACCGAGCCCGCCCATTGGCGCGCTCGTCAGTCGTCTGAAGCTCGCCGGAATTCGCGTGATTCCGTTCTATACTTTCTTGCATTACGCACGCGCCGAAGCGCTCGACGCCCTGCGAGCGTCGTTGCGCGATCGCGGCGCGCGCGTCGAACGGGAGATGGCGTTCCGGTTGCGCGCCAGCGCCAGCGTGGAAGAAGCGCGGCGGTGGGCGCGGCAGGCCGTCCTGCAACGGCCCGAGCTCTGGGCTACCTCGCCCGATGCACGGGCGGTGTGCCGCGACGGGCGCTGTCTCGTCCCGGCCGGCCAGGTCTGGATCGGAGATACGGGGCCCGATGCGCCGCCGGGTGCGCCGCCGCCGCGGTTGTACCGGGTCGACACGTTCGCGATCGACGAAGGCGAGGTCACGATCGGCAAGTA
>JACXTT010002085.1_pt1 | contig 32036 bp, 45 predicted proteins | sample 9270951 | NCBI WGS metagenome assembly JACXTT01 (sample SAMN15532306, study PRJNA645909) | rock metagenome | isolation source: weathered quartz diorite | place: Puerto Rico | collected 2017-06-21
GACCTGCCCTCCGGCATTGAAATGGTCATGCCCGGCGACAACGTCAAGATGAGCGTTGCCCTGATCGCCCCGATTGCCATGGAAGAAGGCCTGCGCTTCGCCATTCGCGAAGGCGGCAGAACCGTGGGTGCGGGTGTGGTCTCGAAGATTATTGAATAAGGGAAAAGGGAAAAGATACCAGGGAAAAGCTTTCCCCTTATTCTCCCCCCTTATCCTTTTATCTGAGTTTAAATTATGACCAACCAAAGAATACGGATACGTTTGAAGGCCTTCGATCACCGCCTGATAGATCAGTCGGCGCGCGAGATCGTGGAGACCGCGAAGCGCACCGGAGCCCAGGTGCGGGGTCCCATCCCGCTGCCGACCAAAATAGAGCGCTTCACCGTGCTGACCTCGCCGCACGTGGACAAAGACGCGCGCGACCAGTACGAGATCCGCACCCACAAGCGGTTGATGGATATCGTGGACCCGACCGACAAGACGGTGGACGCCTTGATGAAGCTGGATCTGGCTGCGGGCGTGGATGTACAGATTAAGGTAAGTTAGGCTTTTTAAAGTTAACAGAGATATCAAGATGACAATCGGACTAGTCGGTCGTAAATGTGGCATGACGCGCGTCTTTACTGACGAAGGGATCTCCGTGCCGGTCACCGTGATCGAGGTGGAGCCTAACCGCATCAGCCAGATCAAAACGCTGGACCACGACGGTTATCGCGCCATCCAGATAACCCTGGGCACGCGGCGCGCCGCGCGGGTGAACAAACCCGCCGCCGGGCATTTCGCCAAGGCGGCTGTCGGCGCGGGACGCGGTCTGTGGGAATTCCGTCTGGCCGACGGCGAGGGCGCCGATTTCGCCGTGGGCGCCGAACTCAAGGTAGACATCTTCAGCCCCGGCCAAAAGGTGGATGTGGTGGGAACGACCATGGGTAAAGGATTCGCCGGAACCATTAAGCGTCATCATTTTACGATGGGTGATGCTACCCACGGTAACTCGCTGTCGCACCGCGCGCCGGGTTCTATCGGCCAGCGCCAAACGCCGGGACGTGTGTTCAAGGGCAAGAAAATGGCCGGACATTTGGGTAACAAGCAGCGCACCGTGCAAAGTCTGGAAGTGGTGCGGGTGGACGCCGCGCGCAATCTGTTGCTGATCCGCGGCGCAGTGCCGGGGCCGGAAGGTGGCGACGTCATCGTACACCCGGCGATCAAGGCTGCGGCCGCGGCCTAAGGAATTATTATGGAATTGAATCTGACAGCGATGGGCAAGAATAAGGCTGGCGTCACGCAAGTGAATGATGCGTACTTCGCCTGTCCTTACAACGAAAACCTGGTGCACCAGGTGGTGACGTCTTATCTGTCCACCGCGCGCTCCGGCACCCATGCCCAAAAAACCCGCGCAGAGGTAAGAGGCGGCGGCAAGAAGCCCTGGAGCCAGAAAGGTTCGGGGCGGGCCCGCGCCGGTACCTCGCGTAGCCCGTTGTGGCGCGGCGGCGGCAAGGTGTTCGCGGCTGTGCTGGGCGATTACTCCGGCAAGGTCAACAAAAAGATGTACCGTGCGGCGCTGCGTTCGATCTTTTCGGAGTTGGTGCGTCAGGGCCGTCTGGTGGTGGTCAAGGAATTCCCGGTGGAAGAGATCAGCACCAAGGCGTTGACCGCAAAGCTCAACAGTCTGGGATTGAACGACGTGCTGGTGATTACCGCCCAACTCGATGACAAGCTACGGCTCTCCGCGCGCAATCTGCACCGTGTAGAGGTGCGTGAGGTCAGCTCGATGGATCCGGTGAGCCTGGTGGGATTCGAGAAAGTACTGGTCACCGTACCCGCGCTGCAAAAGCTGGAAGAGGTGCTCAAATGAATCAGGAACGCCTGATGACGGTATTGCTCGCGCCCCACATCTCTGAAAAGAGTACCACAGCGGCCGAGCGCAACAAGCAGTTTGTATTCCGCGTGCGGCCCGATGCCGACAAGGGCGAGATCAAGGGCGCCGTAGAGCTCATGTTTAATGTTCAGGTCGCCGCCGTGCGCACCACCAACCTGAAAGGCAAAGTCAAACGCGCGGGGCGCCGCATCGGCCGCCGCTCTGACTCGAAAAAGGCCTATGTGAGCCTGAAGCCGGGCTTTGATATTGATTTCACGGGGAACAAATAAACAACTCAACGCCAAGACGCTAACATTAATGATATGAATTTTTATACTGGAACTTTTACAGACAATAGACGAAATAGTGTTACATGCACTATTTCTTCGCGTCTTGGCGTCTTGGCGTTGAGCTTTTAGAATTTAAGGATCTATTATGGCGCTTATTAAAGCTAAACCAACCTCCGCCGGACGGCGTTTCGTCGTCAAGGTGGTGACGCCCGGTCTGCACAAGGGTGAGCCGCACGAGCCGCTGCTGGAAAAGCAGATCCGCGGCTCGGGACGCAACCATCACGGGCGGGTGACGGTGCGCCACCAGGGCGGCGGTCACAAGCGCTACTACCGCGTCATTGATTTCAAGAGAGACAAGGACGGTATCCCCGGACGTGTCGAGCGCATCGAGTACGATCCCAACCGCAGCGCGCATATCGCCCTGGTGTTGTACGCCGACGGCGAGCGCCGTTATATCATCGCAGCCAAGGGCGTCACGGCGGGTTCCGAGATCATGTCCGGCGCGGATGCACCGATCAAGCCGGGTAACTGTCTGCCGATCCGTAACATCCCTATGGGCAGCACCGTGCACTGCATAGAAATGCAGCCGGGTAAGGGCGCGCAAATGGCGCGCAGCGCGGGCGCGGCGGTGCAGTTGGTGGCGCGGGAAGGCGAGCACGCTACACTGCGGTTGCGTTCGGGCGAGATACGCAAGGTTCCGACCGACTGCCGCGCGACCTTGGGTGAAGTGGGCAATTCCGAGCACAATCTGCGTTCGCTGGGCAAGGCGGGCGCCAAGCGCTGGCGCGGTATCCGTCCCACCGTGCGCGGTGTCGCCATGAATCCGGTGGATCACCCGCACGGCGGCGGCGAAGGCCGCACCTCGGGAGGACGTCACCCGGTGTCCCCATGGGGCACTCCCACCAAGGGTTACAAGACACGCGCCAACAAGCGCACTAACAGCATGATAGTACGCCGGCGTCCCCGAGGCGTAAGGTAAGGAAATAATCGCATGCCACGTTCAATTAAAAAAGGCCCCTTTGTGGACGCCCATCTGGTGAAGAAGGTCGAGGCGGCCGTCGCCACTCACAGCAAACGCCCGATCAAGACCTGGTCGCGTCGCTCCATGGTGTTGCCTGACATGATCGGCCTTACTATCGCCGTACACAACGGCCGCCAGCACATCCCCGTGTTAATCAGCGATAACATGGTTGGCCACAAGCTGGGCGAGTTCGTCGCCACGCGCACTTTCAAGGGACATGCGGCGGCGGGTGACAAAAAGGTCGCTGCGCCGGCGGCCAAGTAAGGACACCATCATGGAAACCATAGCCAAATTGAAATACGCCCACCTGTCGGCCCAGAAGGCCAGGCTGGTGGCCGACCAGATCCGCGGCCTGCCCGTGGAACGCGCGCTGCAATTGCTCAGTTTCAGCAACAAGAAGGCGGCCGCGCTGCTCAAGAAGGTGCTGGAATCTGCGATCGCCAATGCCGAGCACAATCTAGGCGCCGACGTGGACGAACTCAAGGTCTCCGCGATATGGGTGGACGGCGGCCCCGTGCAGAAACGTATGCACGCGCGCGCCAAAGGCCGCGGAGCACGCATCCTGAAGCGCACCAGTCACATCACAGTTACCGTTGCCAACAAAGGTTAACGAGAGAGGTTACGATGGGTCATAAAGTACATCCGACGGGCTTTCGCCTAGGTATCGTCACCGATTGGACGTCTACTTGGTTTGCGGACAGCAAAAATTACGCCGACTACCTCAACACCGACCTCAAGGTGCGCGATTTTCTGAAGAAGAAATTGGCGCAGGCGTCGGTGAGCCGGATACAGATCGAGCGCCCGGCGCGTAACGCGCGCATCACCATCCATACCGCCCGGCCCGGCATCGTGATCGGCAAGAAGGGCGAGGATATCGAGTCGCTGCGTAAGCAGGTCTCCGAGATGATGCACGTGCCCGTGCATGTCAGCGTGGAAGAGATACGCAAGCCCGAGCTCGATGCCTATCTGGTTGCGGAGAGCGTGGCCCAACAGTTGGAGCGCCGCATTATGTTCCGGCGTGCCATGAAGCGCGCCGTGACCAACGCCATGCGCATCGGCGGGCTGGGCGTCAAGATCAACATCTCCGGCCGTTTGAACGGCGGCGAGATCGCGCGTTCCGAGTGGTACCGCGAGGGTCGCGTGCCGCTGCATACCCTGCGCGCCAATATTGATTACGGATTTGCCGAGGCGCGCACCACCTATGGAGTGATCGGCGTCAAGGTATGGATATTTAAGGGCGAGGCCTTCGGACTGGGTGACCAGGCCGCCGAGGGTGCAAGCGCCGAGAAGACCGCGCCGCACGGCGTGGTGCAACCTGCGAGCCAACTGTCATGATGCAACCCAAGCGCACCAAGTACCGCAAACAGATGAAGGGCACCAACCGGGGCCTTGCCACGACCGCCAACAAGGTCAGCTTCGGCGAGTACGGCCTCAAGGCCACTACCCGGGGCCGTGTCACGGCGCGCCAGATCGAAGCCGCGCGCCGCGCCATGACCCGCCACGTAAAGCGCGGCGGCAAGGTATGGATACGCCTGTTCCCCGACAAGCCCATTTCCCGCAAGCCGCTGGAAGTACGCATGGGTAACGGCAAGGGTAATGTCGAGTATTGGGTGGCCCAGGTGCAGCCCGGCCGCATGCTCTATGAAATGGAAGGCGTCACCGAACAAATAGCTCGCGAGGCGTTCAAGCTCGCCGCGGCAAAGCTGCCGGTGTTGACCACCTTCGTCACCCGTACCGTGATGTAACGCGCCATGAAAACCAGCGAACTCAAACAAAAGAACGCCGCCGAGCTTAACAAGGAGCTGCTCGAGCTGCGCCGCGAACAGTTCAATCTGCGTATGCAGAAAGGCACCGGTCAGTTGAGCAAGCCGCATCAGCTCAAAGAGGTGCGTCACCAGATTGCGCGCATCAAGACACTACTGACACAAAAGGCAGGACAGGCTCATGAGTGAACAAGCGAGAACCATGACCGGCCGCGTCATCAGCAACAAGATGAATAAATCCATCACTGTGATGGTGGAGCGCACCGTGCCGCATCCGGACTATGGAAAATACGTAAAACGCACCACCAAGCTGCATGCCCATGATGAACACAATGTCTGCGGCGAGGGCGATCTGGTGACTATCGAACCGTGCCGTCCGCTGTCCAAGACCAAGGCGTGGCGTTTGGTGAGCGTTGTCGAAAAGGCGATCTTGGAGTAACGGTTTTTTGGTGCTATACTTATCCGCTTTACTTGCCCGTATTTAGCAATAGCGTTGTCGGAGATAAGCCATGTTACAAATGCAGTCCACCCTAGATGTCGCCGACAACAGCGGCGCGCGGCGCCTGATGTGCATCAAGGTGCTGGGCGGATCGCACCGGCGCTATGCGGGTATAGGCGACATCATCAAGGTCAGCATCAAGGAAGCCATCCCACGCGGCAAGGTCAAGAAGGGCGAGGTCTACGATGCGGTGGTAGTGCGCACCCGCAAGGGTTTGCGCCGGCCTGACGGTTCGGTGATCCGCTTCGACAGCAACGCCGCTGTGCTGCTCAACAATCAGCAGCAGCCGATAGGCACGCGCATTTTCGGACCCGTCACCCGCGAGTTGCGCACCGAAAAGTTTATGAAGATTGTTTCACTTGCCCCGGAAGTACTGTAGCCGAGAGAGCTAGATCGCGATGCATAAGATTAGAAAAAACGATGAGGTTATCGTGATTGCCGGCAAGGACAAAGGTAAGCGCGGCAACGTGGTGCGCATGCTGGATAACGACCGGGTGATGGTTGAGAACATCAATGTCGCCAAGCGCCACACCAAGCCCAACCCCAACAAGGGCGTGAGCGGCGGGATAGTGGAAAAAGAGATGCCGCTGCACATATCCAACGTCGCGCTGTACAACCCCGCCGCCAAAAAAGGCGGCCGGGTCGGGATACGCACGCTGCAAGACGGGCGCAAGGTGCGCTTTTTCAAATCCAACAACGAAGTGATTGATAGATAGGCGCTGCTGTGGCAAGACTGCAAGATTATTACCGCAAAACCGTGGTCAAGGATTTGATGGCCAAGTTTGGCTATGAGAATGTGATGCAGGTGCCTCGTATCACTAAGATCACGCTCAATATGGGTGTCGGCGAGGCGGTTGCGGATAAAAAGATCATCGAGCATGCGGTGGCGGACATGAGTAAAATCGCCGCCCAGAAGCCGGTCGTGTGCCTGTCGCGCCAGTCTATCGCCGGCTTCAAGATCCGCGACGGCTGGCCGATCGGCTGCAAGGTCACCCTGCGCCGTCAGCGCATGTATGAGTTTCTGGACCGGCTGGTGAGTGTCGCCATTCCGCGTATTCGTGACTTCCGCGGGCTCAATGCCAGATCGTTCGACGGGCGTGGTAATTACAGCCTGGGCGTGCGTGAGCAGATCATATTTCCGGAAATCGAGTACGACAAGATTGATGCGTTGCGTGGTTTGGACATTACCATCACCACCACCGCGAAAACCGATGAGGAAGGGCGCGCGCTGTTGGCGGCCTTTAGTTTCCCGTTTAGGACTTAAGGGTACCCAGTATGGCAAAAACTTCTATGGTTAACCGTGAACTGAAGCGTGCGCTCACGGTTAAAAAATACGCGGCCAAACGTGCGGAGTTAAAGCAGCAGATGACGGATCAGGGCGCCACCGAACAGATGCGTCAGGATGCGCGCCGCAAGTTCGAGGCGCTGCCGCGCGACGCCAGTCCTGCGCGCGGACGCAACCGCTGCCGCACCACCGGGCGTTCGCGCGGGTTCTACCGCAAGTTCGGTCTTGGACGCAGCAAGCTGCGCGAGGCGGCCATGCGCGGCGACATCCCGGGTTTGGTTAAGGCGAGTTGGTGATGAGGCGCGTTAAATGAGCATGACTGATCCCATTGCCGATATGTTGACCCGCATCCGTAACGGCCAGGCCGCGGAAAAGGTTGAGGTGAGCATGCCCTCGTCCAAGGTCAAGGCGGCGGTCGCCAAGGTGCTGGCCGAGGAAGGTTACATCGCTCAATACGCCGTGCAAGAACAGCCGGGCAACAAGAAATTGCTGGTGATCGGTCTTAAGTATTACGCCGGTAAACCGGTGATCGAGCACATTCAGCGGGTGAGCCGTCCCGGTCTACGTACCTATAAAGGCAAGGCTAAATTACCTAAGGTAATCGGCGGTCTCGGCATCGCTATCGTTTCCACTTCGCGCGGTGTCATGACTGACCGTGCGGCTCGCGCGGCCGGTTGCGGCGGCGAGATTCTTTGTTACGTTTCATAGGATTCAGCATGTCCAGGGTTGCTAAAAGTCCAGTTGCGATTCCTTCCGGTGTGGAAGTCACCATCAACGGTCAGGCCGTTGCAGTGAAGGGCGCCAAGGGTTCGCTGAAGATGGACGTGCACGAACGGGTCGAGATCAAGCGTGAGGACAAGATCCTCAAATTCGCTCCGCGCGATAAGTCTATCGAGGCCAATGCGATGGCGGGTACCACCCGTGCGCTGGTGAATAACCTCATTGTAGGCGCCGTGAACGGATTTAGTAAAAAACTCGACCTGGTTGGGGTTGGCTACCGCGCCCAAATGCAAGGCAAGGTGCTTAACCTCACGCTCGGCCACTCGCATCCGATCGGTTTTACGGTGCCGGACGGCATCGCCATCGAGACGCCGAGTCAGACCGAGATCGTGGTCAAGGGCATCAACAAGCAGTTGGTCGGCGAAGTGGCGGCGAAGATACGCGCCTATCGCAAGGTCGAACCCTATAAGGGCAAGGGCGTTAAGTATTCAGATGAAATTGTTGTGCGTAAGGAAGTCAAAAAGAAATAACTAAAAGCGTGGTTTTAGTTAGCAGGCTGTTGAAAAACAGCCTGCGTGTGGCACAGGGATGGGCCGCCATGTTTCAAACACGGAAGTGTTTGAGAAATGAAGAAAAGCGCCATAATAATCTTATGGCCACGTTTTTGCTTTTTGCCGGGTAGGACGCCCCAATGTCGCGGGTGCAGGGATGCACAGGAGCGACTACTTCTCAGAGCTACATTAAGAGAGAAATTTATGAACATGGACAAAAAAGAAAACCGTTTGCGCCGTGCGCGGCGCGCCCGCGCCAAGATCCGCGAGCTTGGTGCGCTGCGCCTGTGCGTAAACCGCACGCCGCAGCACATCTACGCCCAGATCATTGATCCGAGCGGCGCCCAGGTAAAGGTGTGCGCCTCGACTCTGGAGGCCGCGGTCAAGGGCGGACTCAAGAACACCGGCAACGTTGCCGCCGCCGCCGCGGTCGGCAAGGCAATAGCGGAAAAGGCCAAGGCGGCGGGCATCACCCAGGTTGCATTCGATCGCTCCGGATTTAAGTATCACGGCCGTGTCAAGGCGCTGGCTGATGCGGCGCGTGAAAACGGTCTCGAATTCTAACAGGTTGTTGGAAAAGCCCATCTATGGGCTTTCCCAACTCGCATCCATGCACCGCACGCAGGCTGTTTTTCAACAGCCCGCTAAGGATGCCAATATGATTTCGCTCCGCACGGAATGAATCCGCGTGGACGGCCAAAGGCGAGAGTTGCTCTGTTCCCCTTTGGAAACCCCATAGAGCTAAGGAGCCCGCGGTAAGACAGCGGGGAGTAAATGTATGGCAGGTTACGAGGTTCCAAAAAACAACGACGGCTTGCTGGAAAAGCTGGTCGCGGTCAATCGCGTCGCCAAGGTGGTGAAGGGCGGCCGGCAATTCGGCTTCGCGGCCCTGACGGTGGTCGGCGACGGTAACGGCAAGGTCGGTCTCGGCCGCGGCAAGGCGCGCGAGGTGCCGGTCGCCATCCAGAAAGCGATGGACGATGCGCGCCGTAATCTGTGCTCCATCAGTCTCAAGGGTGGCACCTTGCAATATCCTATAACGTCCGAGCACGGCGCGGCCAAGGTGTTCATGCAGCCTGCCTCGCAGGGTACTGGGATTATCGCGGGCGGTGCGATGCGCGCGGTGTTCGAGGTGCTCGGTGTGCACGATGTGCTGGCCAAGTGCATAGGCTCTACCAACCCTATCAACGTGGTGCGCGCGACTATCAAGGGTCTGACTGTCATGAACGATCCGGAAGATATTGCGGCCAAGCGCGGTAAGTCACTCAGCGATATTCTGGACTAGTCATGGCGAAGAAAAACTCCAACAAAACGATCAAGGTGACGCTGGTGCGCAGCCGCTTCGGGCGCTTGCCGCTGCACAGGGCCTGTCTCGCGGGCTTGGGGCTCAAGCGTATGCATAATAGCGTCGAGCTTAGCGATACCCCGAGCGTGCGCGGCATGATTAACAAGGTCTCGTACATGCTTAAGGTCGAGGATTAACACGATGCGCCTTAACACACTCAAGCCCGGCAGGGGCGCCAAGCAGTCCCCCAAGCGCGTAGGACGCGGCATCGGTTCGGGTCTGGGCAAGACCTGTGGGCGTGGTCACAAGGGTCAGCATGCGCGCGCCGGCGGCTTTCATAAGATCGGTTTTGAGGGCGGCCAGATGCCTCTACAGCGGCGTCTGCCGAAGATTGGCTTTGTCTCGCTGACGGCGAATGATTGCGCCGAGATCAGGCTGCATGAGCTCGCCAAGGTCAAGGGCGATACGATAGATCTGCTGGCGCTCAAAGCGGCCAACCTGGTGCCGCAAGGGGCGAAGCGCGTGAAGGTGATTCTCTCCGGAAAAATCGCCGCGGCGCTGAGCCTGCGCGGCGTCGCCGTGACCAAGGGCGCCAGGGCCGCCATCATTGCTGCGGGCGGCAAGATCGAGGAATAGGGTGGCCGTTACGTCCTCAGCACTGGTTAATGGTTTGGCCGGCGCGGGCCGGTTCACGGAGCTTAAGCGCCGTCTGCTGTTTGTGCTGGGCGCTTTGCTGGTGTTTCGTATCGGCACCCACATACCGGTGCCGGGGATAGATCCGGTGGCGCTGGCTGCGCTGTTCGATCAACAGCGCGGCACCATCGTAGACATGTTCAACATGTTCTCCGGCGGCGCGCTGCAACGTTTTTCGGTGTTTGCGCTGGGGATCATGCCGTACATTTCGGCCTCGATCATTATCCAGTTGTTGACGACGGTGGTTCCGACCCTCGAACAACTGAAAAAAGAGGGTGAGTCCGGCCGGCGCAAGATCAGTCAGTACACCCGCAGGTCGACGCTGGTGCTGGCGGTGTTTCAGTCTGTCGGCATCGCCATCGCGCTGCAAAGCCAGCATGCCGGGGCTGTGCAGGTGGTGGTTAATCCGGGGCCGCAGTTTGTGTTTGTGGCGGCGTTGACCCTGGTCACCGGCACCATGTTTCTGATGTGGCTGGGTGAGCAGGTGACCGAGCGCGGGATCGGCAACGGCATCTCGATCATCATCTTCGCGGGCATCGTGGCGGGTCTGCCCAAGGCCATCGGCGCCACGCTGGAACTCGCGCGCACCGGAGAGATGAACTTCTTCACGGTGATAGTACTGTTTGCCGTGGCGATCGCGGTGACGAGTTTTGTAGTGTTTGTGGAGCGCGGCCAGCGGCGTATTACGGTCAATTACGCCAAGCGCCAGCAAGGGCGCACGATGTATGCGGGGCAGACCAGCCACCTGCCGCTCAAGATTAATATGTCAGGGGTCATACCGCCGATCTTTGCGTCGAGCATCATTTTGTTTCCCGCTACCCTGGGCGGCTGGTTCGGGAATGCCGAGGGGTTGGGTTGGCTGAAGGACATAGCGACGACACTGTCGCCGGGGCAGCCGATTTATGTCCTGTTGTATGCCTCTGCGATTATATTCTTTTGTTTTTTTTATACCGCCTTGGTGTTCAATCCCAAGGATACGGCGGACAACCTGAAGAAGTCCGGAGCCTTTATTCCGGGGATACGGCCTGGCGAGCAGACGGTGCGCTATATTGACAGTGTAATGACACGCCTTACCTTGGGCGGGGCGCTCTATATCACGCTGGTGTGCTTGTTGCCCGAGTTTTTGATTGTGTACTGGAATGTGCCGTTTTATTTCGGCGGGACGTCACTGCTGATTATTGTGGTCGTGGTCATGGACTTTATGGCGCAGGTGCAGGCGCACCTGATGTCGCATCAATACGAGGGCCTGCTGAAGAAGGCCAATCTGAGAAGGTGAGGTAAGGAGTTAATTTTATGAAGGTGCGAGCCTCGGTTAAAAAAATGTGCCGTAACTGCAAGATCGTGCGGCGTAAGAGCGTGGTGCGGGTGATTTGCACCGACGCGCGTCATAAGCAACGGCAGGGTTGAGTCGCGGATAGCGGCGAACGACAGCACACGATGTGCTGGCTGGAGCGCAGGAATTGTGCTGAATTCACGCCGGGGATGGCGATGATGAAATTTGTGATCCAAAGATTTATGGGAATTTGAATATGACGACACACTACAAATGCTGGTCGGAGTGCATTAAATGGCGCGCATAGCTGGCATAAATATTCCGGTTCAGAAGCACACGGGCGTCGCGCTAACCGCGATTTACGGTATCGGCCGTGAGCGTGCCCGTGACATTTGCCAGGCGACCGGGGTGAACCCGCAAATCAAGGTAAAGGATCTTACCGACGCCCAGGTAGAGGCCTTGCGCAGCGCGGTGGCTAAATTCACCGTGGAAGGCGATCTGCGGCGTGAGGTCTCCATGAGCATCAAGCGCTTGATGGATCTGGGCTGCTATCGCGGGCTGCGCCATCGCCGCGGCCTGCCGGTGCGCGGTCAGCGTACCCGCACCAATGCGAGGACTCGTAAGGGCCCCCGCAAGGCGATCAGGAAATAAGTTGAGAGTACTACAGGATATCTATGGCTAAGGTCACTACCCGCGTCCGCAAGCGCGTCAAAAAGAATATCGTAGACGGCATGGCGCACATCCACGCCTCGTTCAACAATACGATAATTACCATCACCGACAGACAAGGCAATACCTTGGCATGGGCGACGTCCGGCGGCTGCGGCTTCCGCGGCTCGCGCAAGAGCACGCCGTTCGCCGCGCAGGTGGCGGCGGAAAAAGTGGGTAATGCCGTGCAGGAATTTGGCGTGAAAAATCTCGAAGTTTTCGTCAAGGGCCCAGGCCCAGGCAGAGAGTCCGCCGTGCGCGCCCTGAACGCGGCCGGTTTTAAGGTCTCCAATATCACTGACGTGACGCCGATTCCGCATAACGGCTGCCGTCCCCCTAAAAAGCGTCGCGTTTAACCCGGAGGCAGGTCTTGGCAAAATATATTGGTCCAAAATGTCGTTTATGCCGCCGTGAAGGGGAGAAGCTTTTTCTGAAGGGCGAGAAGTGCTTTGGCAGCAAGTGCGCGATAGAAAGCCGTGCCTTCCCCCCGGGACAGCACGGGCAGCGGCGTACCCGGCTCTCGGATTACGCGACCCAGCTCCGCGAAAAGCAGAAGGTGCGCAGAGTCTATGGCGTGCTGGAATCTCAGTTCCGTCTTTACTATAAAGAGGCTGATCGCCGCAAGGGTTCGACCGGCGAAAACCTGCTCCAGTTGCTGGAGGGCCGTCTCGACAACGTGGCCTACCGCATGGGGTTCGCCACCTCGCGTAGTGAGGCACGCCAGTTGGTGCGCCACAATACGATCACCGTGAACGGCAAGAAGGTGAATATCCCCACATATCAAGTCAAGCCCAGCGATGTGGTTGCGGTGAGCGAGCAGGGCAGGAACCAGTTGCGCATCCAGGCCGCGCTCGATATGGCGCAGCAGCGCGGATTTCCAGATTGGATTGATGTGGATGTAAGCAAAATGCAGGGAGTGTTCAAGTCGAAGCCGGAGCGCAGTGATTTGCCCGCCGAGATCAATGAACATCTCATCGTCGAGCTTTACTCTAAGTAAAATACACGGTTGCACTACGTGTTCTGTTGAAGAGAGGTTTTTATGCAAGGCTCAGTCTCAGAATTTTTAAAGCCTCGTCTGGTCGAAGTTCAGCACATAGACGCCAAACACGCCAGGGTGGCAATGGAGCCGCTGGAGCGCGGTTTCGGTCATACCCTGGGTAACGCCCTGCGCCGCATCCTGCTGTCTTCGATGCCGGGCTGCGCCGTGGTGGAGGCCGAGATTCAGGGTGTGGTGCACGAGTACACCAGTATCGAGGGTGTGCAAGAGGACGTGGTTGAGATACTGCTCAATCTTAAAGGCCTGGCGATCCGCATGCACAACAAAGACGAGTCCACCCTCACCATCAGCAAAAAAGGCCCTGGTGTGGTGACCGCCAACGACATCGTCTTGGATCATGATGTAGAGATCGTGAACCCCGATCACGTCATCGCGCATTTAACCAAGGCCGGGGCGCTGCATATGACCCTGAAGATCAAGCGCGGCCGTGGCTATGAGCCTTCTACCGCGCGGCTGTCGCGCAGCGAGGAGGATAAGGCCATCGGGAAGCTGCAACTGGATGCCTCGTTTAGCCCGGTGCGGAAAGTGACCTATACGGTGGAAAGTGCCCGCGTGGAACAGCGCACCGACCTCGACAAACTGGTGATCGACATCGAAACCAACGGCACGGTGGACCCTGAAGAAGCGATCCGCCGCGCTGCCCATATCTTGCAGGATCAGCTCACGATCTTTGTGGAGCTGAAGGGCAGCGAAGTGGTGCGCCCGAGTTCGGTGCAAGCGGTTGAGATTGATCCGATCCTGCTGCGCCCGGTAGACGATTTGGAGTTGACAGTTCGTTCCGCCAATTGTCTAAAGGCCGAAAGCATCCATTATATCGGCGATCTCATCCAGCGCAGCGAGGTGGAGTTGTTGAAGACCCCTAACCTCGGCAAGAAGTCGCTTACCGAGATCAAGGACGTGCTTGCCTCGCATGGCCTGTCTTTAGGCATGCGTCTGGAGAATTGGCCGCCGCCGAATCTGAAAGAACCGGAAAAAATCTCGGCCACGGCCTGAGACTTATATAAGGACAACTCTAGTTTTTAGAGGCGTCCTTAATACCAAAGGATAAACTATGCGTCACCATAATAGTGGTCGTCAACTGAGCCGCAACAGCAGCCACCGCAAGGCGTTACTGAAAATGATGGCGGTCGCGCTGATGCGTCACGAAATCATCAAGACCACGCTGCCCAAGGCAAAAGAGCTGCGCCGCGTGGCGGAGCCGCTGATTACCCTGGCCAAGAATGACAGCGTCGCCAAACGGCGGCTTGCCTTTGCGCGTCTGCGGGATCGTGAGATCGTCACTAAGCTGTTCAATGAACTTGGTCCGCGTTACAAGGCGCGCCCGGGTGGCTATCTGCGTATCCTGAAGTGCGGCTTCCGCGCCGGTGATGCCGCGCCAATGGCCATCGTCGAACTGGTGGATCGTCCCATGCCGGCAGACGAGGGTGCCGCAGCCGCCAAATAGCGCGTTGCCGCACAAACCCCTAAAAACCGGGCTATGCCCGGTTTTTTATTGATGATAGATTTCAATTTTAGGGAATCTTCGATGAGTCGCACCATCCTGATCGGCTCGATAACATTACTCTTGGCTACCTCCGTGTGGGCCTATGAGCCGCTACACGCCTTGCCTGAAGCCGCCCCCGTCCCTGCCGATAACCCTCTCACGGCCGCAAAGATCGTGTTGGGCAGGCAGTTGTATTTTGATACCCGTCTGTCGCTCAAAAATACAATCTCTTGCAATACCTGTCACAACCTTAAGACCGGCGGGGTGGACCAGCGCGCGTTGTCCACGGGCGCCCTCGGTAAGGCGGGGCGGCGTTCCACACCGACTGTATTAAATGCGGCTTATCAGAGCGTGCAGTTCTGGGACGGCAGGGCGGAGAGTCTAGAGGCGGTGGTCAAGGATCACCTCTTCGATCCCAGCGTGATGGCCATGCCTGACGAACAAAAGGTGCTCGAGGTGCTGCGGCGTATGCCCGGATATCGTAAGCAATTTAGCAAGGCTTTCGATACGCGCGATGCCGTGACCCTCGATAACATGGCCAAGGCCATTGCCAGCTTTGTGCGCACGCTGATAACGCCGGACAGCGCCTTTGACCTTTACGTGCAGGGCGATAAACAGGCCTTGAGTGAGCAAGCGCTGCGCGGTATGGAGGAGTTTAAATCGGCCGGCTGTGTGGCGTGCCACTTCGGTGACAATTTCTCAGGCCCGCCGGTGCCGATGGGGGAAGGATTTTATGAGTTATTCCCCAATTATCTGGGTAGTGAGTACGACCAAAAGTACAACTTGGTGACGGACGACTTGGGCCGTTATGAGGCGACCCATGACCCCATCCATAAACGGTTGTTTCATGTGCCGACGCTGCGCAACATTGCGTTGACTGCGCCGTATTTCCACACCGGAACCGTTCCCAGCCTGGAGGAAGCAGTGCGAGTGATGGCCATGACTCAACTCAGAAAAGAATTGTCCGATCGGCAGATAAAGGACATCGTCGCCTTCCTGAACAGCCTGACGGGCAGGATTCCCTCACGGGCACACTCCAGGCGATAGCTGTCTTGTCCAGATATATCTATATTATTGTTTTTAATATAAATTATTAATGCGCAGCATCAACGCCAGTCCCACCGGTGGACGACCACGTCGACCCGACGTGGGGTAGTGCGGCGCGATGACCGCCTCCAGACGGGCGAACGGCACCACCTGCTGCATTTCGCCTAGGAACTTCTCGCGCCGGTTGATGCGCTTCTTTCCCACTTGTTCGGCTTGGGCAAAGGATATCTGTTTCATGCCTTGATTAGCGCGCAGGCCGCTCTGATTTGATGTTAGCATTTAGCAACAGGGAATAAATCGGTGCTTCCCTAACTCCATCGTTATGAAATTTGAATTACTACACACAGACGGCCTGGCCCGTCGCGGCCGATTATTGTTCGAGCGCGGCATGGTGCAGACCCCCGCCTTTATGCCCGTGGGGACTTACGGCACAGTTAAGGCGATGACGCCGGAGGAGCTGGTTGAAATCGGGGCCGAGATTATTTTGGGCAATACCTTTCATCTCATGCTGCGTCCTGGTGTGGAGGTGATCGAGGCGCACGGGGATCTGCATGATTTTATGCACTGGCAGGGACCCATCCTTACCGACTCGGGCGGTTACCAGGTGTTCAGCCTGGGGGCGATGCGTAAGATCGCTGAAGGGGGGGTCAGTTTCCGCTCGCCGGTCAATGGCGATCCGGTGTTTCTCGATCCGGAGCGTTCCATGGCGGTGCAGCGCGCCTTGGGGGCCGATATCGTGATGGTGTTTGACGAGTGCACGCCTTATCCGGCGAGAGAACAACAGGCGCGCGACTCGATGGAACTGTCGTTGCGCTGGGCGGCACGCAGTAAACACGCGCACGGCGATAGTCCACATGCCCTGTTCGGCATCGTCCAGGGTGGGATGTATGACGATTTGCGCCGGCGCTCCCTGCAAGGTTTGATGGAGCTGGACTTTGATGGCTATGCCATTGGCGGGTTGTCGGTAGGCGAACCCAAGGCCGACCGGATGCGGGTCTTGCAAACCCTCTTGCCGCAGATGCCTAGGGACAAACCGCGTTATCTGATGGGGGTAGGCACGCCCGAGGACATTGTCGAGGCCGTATTGCTCGGCATAGACATGTTCGACTGCGTGCTGCCCACGCGCAACGCCCGCAACGGTCACCTGTTTGTGCACGGCGGCGAGATCCGTATCCGCAACAGCCAGTATCAGTACGACACCCGTCCGCTGGACGAGAGCTGTCCCTGTTATACCTGCCGCAACTACAGCCGCGCGTACCTGCGCCATCTGGATAGGTCTCATGAGATTCTGGGCGCAAGGCTTAATACTATCCATAATCTCTATTATTATCAGGCATTGATGCGCGGTCTGCGCGAGGCTATTGGCCGGGGCGTATTGGCGGATTTTGTCGCCGGGTTTTACGCAAAACGCGCGCAAAACCCCGTTGCTATGTCATAATTAGCCGATAATTTATAGATACATAAAGGAATCATCATGAGTTTGTTTATCTCCGACGCCTGGGCGCAGGCCGCTCCCGCGGCCGGTCCCGAGGCGATGTTGACGAGCTTTCTGCCGCTCATCGTCATCTTCGCACTGTTTTATTTCCTGTTGATTCGCCCACAAATGAAGCGCGCCAAGGAGCACAAGATGCTGGTGGCGGCGCTAAGCAAGGACGATGAGGTGGTCACCAGCGGTGGCCTGTTGGGGCGCGTGACCCAAGTGGGGGAGGACTTCATCGTGCTCGAGGTGGCGCCCGCTGTGCAGATCAAGGTACAAAGGCATGCGGTATCGGGCGTGATGCCGAAAGGGACGATCAAGTCTTTATGACCTGAGCCCTTCTGAGACTTAACCCATGATTAATCAGTACCCCTTGTGGAAATACCTGCTCGTCCTGGTGCTCGTCGTCGCGGGGACGCTTTATTCCGTGCCCAATCTATATGGCGAGGACCCGGCCCTGCAGGTAAGCCCCACCCGCACCACGCGGGTGGACAGTGCGACCCTCACCAGGGTGCAGGATCTCCTCAAGCAGGATGCGCTCAGTTATAAATCCATCGGTCTGGATACGCACGGGCTGCTGGTGCGCTTTGCCGATACCGAGACGCAACTGAAGGCCAAGGACAAGGTCAAGCAGGCTCTGGGCGATGACTACGTGGTCGCCTTGAATCTCGCCCCCAGCACCCCGCGTTGGCTCACGGCCATCAATGCCTTGCCCATGTACCTCGGCCTGGACTTGCGCGGTGGCGTGCACTTCCTGATGGAGGTGGATATGGGGGCCGCCGTCAAACAGTCCGAAGAACGCTATGCGGGTGATCTGCGCACCCTGTTCCGCGATAAAAAATTGCGTTATGTGACGATTACGCGCACCCCCAAGGGGATAGAGATCAAATTCCGTACCCGTGAGGAGCGTGATCAGGCGCGTGACGCCGCGCACAAGGAATACGGCAGTTTGGTGCTCAAGGAAGAAGACAGCGGCAACGATTATTATCTCTATGCGACCTTGAGCGAGGTAGAGCAGCGCGAGGTGCGCAAACTTGCCCTGCAACAAAATATCACTACGCTGCGCAACCGCGTGAATGAACTGGGTGTGTCCGAGCCTGTGATTCAGCAACAAGGTCAGGACCGGGTGGTGGTGCAGCTCCCCGGCGTGCAGGATACCGCGCGCGCCAAGGAGATCCTGGGCGCCACCGCCACGTTGGAGTTTCGCATGGTGGACGAAGGGCACAGCGTCGAGGACGCGATAGCCGGGCGTGTGCCGGCGGGGGCGCGCCTCTACAAAAGGCGTGAGGGCGGCCAGGTATTGCTGAAGAGTCAGGTCATGCTCACCGGCGACTACATCACCGACGCCGCATCCGGCATCGAGCAGCGCAACGGCAGCCCGGCGGTGTTCATCACCCTGGATGGCAAAGGTGCTGCTATTTTCAGTAATGCCACAAAAGAGAACGTCGGCAAGGCGATGGGCGTGGTATTCATCGAAAACAAGACCGAGACGCGCACCGTAGACGGCAAACAGGAAAAGATAAGGAGCAAGGTCGAGGAAGTCATCAACGTTGCGACGATACAGGAACAGCTCGGCAAACGCTTCCAGATCACCGGCCTGGACAGCACCACCGAGGCGCGTAATCTCGCGTTGTTGTTGCGCGCCGGAGCGCTCGCCGCGCCGCTCGAGATCGTCGAGGAGCGCACGGTCGGCCCCAGCCTGGGTGCCGAGAACATCGCCAAGGGCTTCAATTCCACGCTCATCGGGTTCGCCGCGATTGCGCTGTTCATGACGATTTATTATTACTTCTTCGGCGTGATCGCCAGCCTCGCGCTCGGCGTCAATGTAGTATTGCTGATCGCGGTGCTGTCCTTGTTGCAGGCTACGCTCACCTTGCCCGGCATCGCCGGTATTGCGCTTACCGTCGGCATGGCGATAGACGCCAACGTGCTCATCTTCGAGCGCATCCGCGAGGAACTGCGCAACGGCAACAGCCCGCAGGCCAGCATCCATGCCGGCTACGACCGCGCCCTCGACACCATCGTGGACTCCAACATCACCACGCTGATCGCGGCCTTTGCGCTGTTCCTGCTCGGTTCCGGCCCGGTGCGCGGTTTCGCCGTGACCTTGTGCATCGGTATTTTGACCTCTATGTTCAGCGCCGTGATGGTGTCGCGCGCCATCGTCAATTTGCTGTATGGCGGGCGGCGCAAGCTCGCCAAGCTCAATATATAAAGAGGTCCGCACATGGAATTGTTCAGAATCAAGCGCGACATCCCGTTCATGCGTTCCGCGCGGCTCACGATCTTTATCTCCGCATTGTTCTTCGTGGCGGCGGTGGTTCTGCTGATCGTGCGCGGCCTCAACCTCAGCATCGAGTTTACCGGCGGTACGCTCGTCGAGGTGCGCTATCCGCAGCCCGCGGAACTGCAAAAAATCCGCGGCGAGCTGGCCAGCGACGGTTTCCAGGAGACCTCCGTACAAAACTTCGGGACCTCACAGGATGTGATGATACGGTTGCCCATCAGAAAAGGTGTGAGCAGCGCAAAACTGAGCGAGGATATCCTGGCCAGCCTGCGCAAGCAGGACAGCGGTGTCGAATTGCGGCGCGTGGAATTTGTCGGTCCCCAGGTCGGCGCAGAACTGGTCAACGACGGCGGGCTGGCGCTGATCCTGGTCTCGATAGGCATCATGCTGTATCTCGCCATCCGCTTCGAATGGCGTTTTGCGGTCGGCGCCATCGTCGCCACGGCGCACGACGTGGTGATTGTGTTGGGCCTGTTTGCGCTGTTTCAGTGGGAATTTTCACTCACCGTGCTGGCTGCGGTTCTGGCAATCCTGGGTTATTCGGTGAACGATACCGTGGTGGTGTTCGACCGGATCCGTGAAAACTTCCGCAAGATGCGCAAGGGAACCATCGCCGAGATTATAGATAATGCCATCACCCGTACATTGAGCCGCACCATTATGACTTCGGTCACCACCCAGATCATGGTGTTCGCCATGTTGTTCCTGGGCGGTGAGGTGTTGTTTTACTTCGCGCTTGCGCTCACTATCGGCATCGTGGTCGGTACCTATTCATCGGTGCTGGTGGCGAGCCCCATCGTGATGTGGCTCGGCATCTCGCGCGCCGACCTGGTGCCGGTCAAGAAAGAGGGCGAGGCGGATCAGCGGCCTTGATTCAATCCGCAAGCCTAACCGTTACAGGCCTCCCTCATACCTGTATTCGGGGCGAAACCCTAAACCTCACCCTGCGTTTTTCGGTTACCGATCTTTGCGTCTTCGACCCCGTCCTGCGGATCTTTATCCGCCGTCGTGGCGAGACGACGCATCTGCTCAGCGCCGATACGCATCAAGGCGGGTTATTCTTCCCGTGGTTGCCGCGCGGCGACTATTCATTCAACTATAGCCACAGGCTTCCCTTTCCGGAAGGTGACTACGAGTTGGGGATCGCCTGGGGTAGCCCGAGGGAGATTCGTGATCCGGATGTCCTGCATCCCTTGCACATCTCGGTGGGTGCATCGGAGGTATCGGTGGACAACCCCTCCAACTGGAAGATGCCGGAGGAGACCCGTTTGCGCGTAGAGAAATTATCCTGGCAAGCGGGCATGAAAAATTGGTTTCACCGTCACTTCTGTCATGCGGCCGGTGTCATTGGTGAAACTTTTTTAGCCCATACACCGCTCCTCAAAGGGCGGATACTCGACATCGGCGGAGGCGACGGCATTACTGATCTGAGTTTGTTGTTGCGGTATCGGCCGCAGGAACTGGTGGTCATGGATATCGTAGACTACATCGCCGAGCTTCCTCGGGTGGCTACCGAGAATGGACTGCCGTTGGAACGGCTACCTGACAACTTCGTTTTTGTGCGGCAAAGCTGTGAGTCGGTGCCCTATTCCGACGCGAGCTTCGATGTCGTGCTCTCTTGGGGCTCCGTGGAACACATCGTAGGCGGCTACAAAAAGGCCCTCGACCAGGTTTGGAGGGTGCTCAAGCCGGGTGGTTTGTTTTTTGTAAACCCGGGGCTGTACTATTCTTCCTATGGCAGTCATCTGTGCGAGTTTAGCGACGAGCCGCACCTTCACCTCAAGATTCCCGAAGAGGAGTTGCGTGCTCTGGTCATGAGTGGTCGTCCGCGCTTGATGGACCGCGCCGGATTCGATGTCTCAAACACGGAGTATTGGCGCTTTTACAAGGAATTAAACCGCATCAAGGTCGCGGAGTTCGAGGCCGAATTGAAGGCCTATGGTTACACCATAATCAGGGCCGCGTTGCGGATCAATGATGTGGTCGAGTACAGTCCCGAGCTGCAACACTACAGCGTGCTCGATCTGGCTATTGAGGATGCCTTTTTTACGCTCCAGAAACCCAACTGAGGCTGGGTTACGAGGGCCTTAGCAGGCTGTTGAAAAAAGCCCTGCCTTGAGAGTCGGATAAAGCAGTGTCACGCCGAGTTCGTCGCGCATACGGCGATTGTCCATGCGGCGCGATTCATTCACATAAGAGAGCATAGCGGGGGTTAAAACCTGTTGCGCCTCGGCGAGGCTGATCTCAGGCGGGCGCGGCAGCCCCACGTGATCTGCTACGGCGTTGAAGTAATCGGTCATGGTGTTGTGCTCGCCGTCGCAGACATTGTAGATTGCGCGGTCGGCGCCCCGCTCCGCCGCCGCCACGCAGACCCGCGCGAGATCGTCGGCATGGATACGATTGGTATAGGGTGCTTCCGCTCTTTGCACCATCGGCTGAGCTTGTTTGATGCGTTCAAGCGGCAGCCGTCCGGGGCCGTAAATCCCACCCACACGCAAAATCACCACGGGTACTTTGTTAATTTGCCCCCAGCCGAGCAGGGTGGTTTCGGCGTCCAGCCGCGCCTTGGCCCGCGCGGTCTGCGGGTGAGGTGGTGTGTCTTCGTTGACCCAGCCGCCTTGATGGTCGCCGTAGACGCCGCTGGTGCTGATGTAAACGATTTTGCGTGGTAGCTGCTGCGGCGCTATTGCGCCCAGTAAGCACTCCATGCGCGGGTCGGCACTGCCTCCCTCAGGCGGCGGGGCGAAGTGATACAGCAGGGCGTTGTGAGTCGGCAAGGCGGTCAGTGAACGGGCATCATCGAGATCGCCGGTCACGGCGATGATCCCTTTTGCCTCCAGCCGCCGCGGGCTCGCCGTGTTACGGGCAAGGCCGCTTACCGTAACGCCGCGCGCCTGCCATACCTGTGCGACGCGCTCGCCGATGTCGCCACAGCCGACAATGAACACACTACTAATCAAATTTCCTCTCCGAACAAAAATCTAAGATAATAGCGCAGTTTGCATCTCACAACACCGGATATGAGCTTCAGCGTATTAGTAAAGCCAAGCGGCCACAGGTTCAGCATGCAGGCGAGTGAGACCATCCTCGATGCGGCGCTGCGCTACGGATATGTCTTTCCTTACGGTTGTCGCAATGGCAGTTGTGGCACCTGCAAGGGTAGCGTACTGGAAGGCAGGGTGGACTATGGGGTGTTCGAGCACCAGGCGCTCAGCGCGGCGGAGATCGCTGCCGGCAAGGCGCTATTTTGCCAGGCTACGCCGCTCGCCGATTTAACGCTAGAGGTGCAGGAGGTGTCCGGCGTCAAGGGCATCGTGGTCAAGATTTTACCGGCACGGGTAGCGAAGATCGAGCAGCTTGCGCACGATGTGGCGCGCGTTTATCTCAAATTGCCCGACAATGAACGGCTGCAATTCCTGGCCGGCCAATATCTGGACATCCTGTTGTCAGGCGGCCGCCGGCGCAGCTTTTCCATCGCCAATGCTCCCCATGACGACGCATTTATCGAGCTGCACATCCGCCAGATCGAGGGTGGACATTTTACCGGCGAGATTTTTTCGAGCCTCAAGGAAAAGGCCATTCTGCGCCTGCAGGGGCCGTTGGGTAATTTCTATCTGCGTGAGGATTCAGACCGGCCGATCATTTTCGCCGCGGGCGGCACCGGTTTTGGCCCGATCAAGGGCATCATAGAGCACGCCTTCGCGCTGAGAACGAGCCGCCCCATGCGCCTGTATTGGGGCGCGCGGGCACGCGGTGATTTGTATCTTCACGAACTGGCGCAGGGTTGGAGCGAGCAACGCGCCAACTTTACCTACACCCCCATGCTATCGCAGCCAGCGCAGCAAGACCGTTGGCAAGGTCGCCGCGGTTACGTGCCGGACGCCATCATGTATGACTTTGCCGATTTGAGCGGCTACGATCTTTACACCAGCGGTCCGCCCGTAATGGTAGAAGCGGTTCACCGAGCCGGCATGGAACACGGCCTCAAGCCGGAAAATTTTTTCGCCGATCCGTTTGAGTTTTCTAGGGGTAGCCCTGTTACAGTCAAGCAAGAGCCATACATAGCGCCCTAAATCTACTGCGCGCCTTTGATGCGGGCGCGTGCAGTGCTGGCCCCGGCACTGCGCGTCCTACTGCGCTTGGGTAGCGGGGCACATCGTCCTGATGTGCCCGCTCGCCGTAATACGGCGAGCCCTCATGTAGTTGTGTGTACACTCCGATTCCTGCGTTCCACTACCCCCGCCTGCGACGCACAGGGAAGAGCGGTAGCGAAGGGTCCTGCGAGTGCCATGGGAGGCTGGAGGCCGGGAGTGACCAAGCCCTCGCTACGGTTTATGGCGCTATGTATAGAAACATGATGCTTCAAGCGCGCCGGTCGAACTCGCGCAGCAGCGGGAAATTTTCCACCGCGGCGAGCTTTTCGTTATTTCTGCTGGACCGTGCAGGGAGTGGAATAGCGGGTTCCACGACGAATTGCAGGCCCTTGCGGTAATACTCCATCGCGGCAGCTTTCTCGTCCATCTGTTCGAGCAGACCGGCAAGCTCCTTGTAAGCCTCCGGGCGTCCTCCCGCGCCGACGCTGGACTCGAGATAGCCGCGCGCCTTGCCCCATAACCGGTTACGCAGGCTGAGGCGGCCCAGGGTCAGCAATAACACCGGGTTCTTGGGATGGTTTTTGAGCCAGCTCTCCGCGTGGGCAAGCTGCTTAGCCGGGTCTGAACCCTCAACCTGGCCGTAGAGGTGCACCAGCGGTTCACTCCATTGGTTTTTTAGGGCCTCGCGCAACAGGGGTTCAGTCACTTTGTCTTCTGCATAGAGTTTGAGCTGTTGGATATAGGCCAACAGAATATTCTCCTGCGCCTGCAGACGGCGGGGGATGTTCCCCCACGCCTCGTGCAAGGCCTGCGAGTCCGGCGCGCGTGCCGCGGCATGGAGCTGTCCGACATAGGCCTTGATTTCCAATTCATGCGCCTCGCTGTCATTCACCACCTTTGCTTTGCGCAACTGCGGCAGCAATTCAAGCAACTGTGCCCAGTCCTGCACATCGAGATAGACTCTCATCAAGAGCTTCAATACATGGCTATGCTGTGGAGAGATCTGGCGTAGGTGTCTTAAGGTAGCGAGCGCCTGTTCGATTTGATGGTGACTCAGTTGCAACTCGGCCTGGGTGAGCCCCACGGCGATGTCAGCATCTGGGGCGCTTTCCAGGGCGAGGCGCAGGTAATTATCGCGGCGTTCAGACGCACCCTGCCGCTGTGCCGCGCGCGCCGCCGCAAGATAGCCTAATAGGGGGGCCTCGCTGTGAGCGATATATTTGAGCAGGCTCTTCTCAGCGGTTTCCCATTTACCTTCTTCGAGCAAGGTCAGGCCGCGAGTGAGCGCCAGCCGTCCCTTATGCGCCAGTCGTTCGCGCCGCCAGGCCTGCATGCGGCGCGGCAGAGTCAAGGCTTTGATGATAAAACGGGTCAGCACGTACAGCACCACAAAAACGAATAACGTCAAAATGATAAAAAAAGTAAGCGAGGTTTCGGCGCGCCATGGTCCGCGTCCTAGCACCACATAGCCCGGATCATTTTGTATCAGCAGCGCCGCCACGGTGGCGAGAAGGAACACGACAATCGAGGTGATGAGTATTCTCATGGTGCGGGCGCCTCTGCTGTGCCGGGCTCAGCGGTGTTGTGATCTTGAAGCGTATCCTCCGCAGGCGCGCTATCTCGTCGTATAGGCGACTGCAACAACTGCAAGGAGTGCGAGACGGGCGGCAAGTACGGGTGTAGCTCGGTTTGCTCCAGTTCCGTAATGCGGGCGAGCATGGATTGGACAGGCTGGGCCCCCGTGTCGAAATGGGTGGTAAGCAGAGTGCGCACGGAGCGCAGACCATCGCGGAAGATCCGGGTGTCGCCTTGCAGTAGAGCGAAGCGGGCAGTGGAGAACTCCAGGCGCAGGTGTTGCCGCAGAACGGACTCTTCATTGGGCGACAGCAGCGGCGAGGATTCTTTTATTCCGTGGCGGATAACGATGAGGCTATTAATGTCATCCCACAACTTACTCAGCGCCTCGCGCCAGCCGTGTGGCTCGGATTTTGCGGGAGTCGCAGCGGCGTCGCCGGACTGACGGCCGGCCAAGGGTAGATCGCTCACTTGCTCGCTCATTTCGGTGAGTGTCCGCGCCAATTTCCCCAAATCAGGCAGCTTGACGGCCAGCAGATTATCGAGATCTTCCTTCAGTTTCACCCGGATCTCGGAGGCAGCCGGATCGCTGCTTTCCTGTAGCCGCTGATCGGCCAAGCCAAGGGCTTGCAGCGCCCCCGCGACGTCACGTTCCAGGATGAGGCGGTGATTGGCGATACGCACCAGATATTCAGCTTCGGCCACGGCCTGGTTCGTGCCTTGCCGGCGTAATTGAGTATGCAGCTCGGCAAGCGAGGTTTGCAGGGTGCGCTGTTCTTCCCGCAGGGTCTGCAAGCGCGCGGTGGTCTGCTCGGAAATATCTTGTTTGAGATGCTGATTGTCTTCGCGCAGGGCGGTAATCTGCTGCTCGGTTGCGGCCGAACGCAGGTTGCCGAGTTGCTCGGCATCCGTGAGCGCACGCCAAGAGAGGTAACTACCTGCCGCCGCCGTAATAGCAAGCACCACGGCTAGCAAGGTGAATAACGCGAGTAAGCCCCTTCCTCTGGTTTTTTGAGGTAGAGGAGTAACCTGTTGTGGCCCGGCAGCGGGTTCTATATCATTCATGCCGTTGTTCTCGTTTTAACCAAATCCTCGATCGCCTCGGCTAACCCTGCATCGCTGGCCTGTTTTGCCATCGCTATCGGCCCGACAAACCCTAACTTGCGGGCCTGTTCGATGTTGCGCTCGCTCATCACCACCAAGGCGGTGGCTAGTAAGACATTGCGGACCGCGGGCCCTGCCAACTCCAATAGATTAACCAATCCGGTGTTGCTGGTCACGCTGATAATGTCCACTTTACCACGCCGTAACAGATCGTGCAGTTCGCCAGGATCGGTCGCGGGTTTGCTCCGCCGGTAGACCTCCACATAGACCACGCCGGCGCCGCGTTGCCGCAGAGTTTCCCCCAACAGCTCGCGGCCACCCTCGCCGCGGAAGATCACGATGTGCTTGCCGCGTACCGGCTGCATCTCGGGCATGGCCAGTAGGGTCTCGCTGCTGGACTGTCCGCGCGGGCAAAGATCGGGGCTGGCGCCGTATTTTTGCAGTGCCTTGGCGGTGCCTTCACCCACGGCGACGAGCCGCAGCCGAGGAGGCAACGGCCGCCGCGCTGTGATCATCGGCAACGCCTTGTGCACGGCATTGGCGCTGATGAAAATCGCCATATCGAATTCATTCAGCCGCTCGCTGAGCGCGTGCAGCGGGCCGGTGTCTTCGACATCTTGAATTTCCAGAACCGGAAACAGGATAACCTTTCCGCCCCGGCTTTCGATCAGTGCGCGCAAACCCTGCGCCTGATGCGCGGGTCGCGTCACTACCACGGTAACGCCGCTGAGCGGAGAGTTACTCAAGTTCGGCGTAGCGCTCATCGGCGTAGACATCGCGCAGGATGGCGCGCGCCCCACGCCCCAATAATTCCTCGGCCAATGCCTTCCCCAGCTTTATCGCCTCTTTTTCATCGCCGCTGAGGGTGCCGCGCACCACCTCGCTGCCGTCCGGCCTGCCTACCAAACCGCGCAGCGTCAGCACCCCGTTATGAATTTCCGCGTAACCCGCGATGGGCACCTGGCAGCCGCCCTGCAATCCCTCATTCATGGCGCGTTCGGCGCGCACGCAGGTATCGGTGACAGGGTCATGCAGGATTTCGATCAACTCATGCACGTGCGCATCATCGCTGCGGCATTCGATGCCGATGGCCCCCTGGCCTATCGCCGGCAGGCTGATGTCGGGTTCCAGATGTTGAGTGATGCGATCGGCAAATCCGAGGCGCACCAAGCCCGCCACGGCGAGAATAATCGCGTCATAATCGCCGTTGTCGAGTTTCTTCAAGCGCGTATTCACGTTGCCGCGCAGGTTGGAGATAACGAGATCAGCGCGGCGGGCGTGCAACTGGGTTTGCCGCCGCAGGCTGGAGGTGCCGACCTGGGCGCCATGTGGCAAATCGTCCAGTCGCGCGTAGCGGTTGGAGACGAAAGCGTCGCGCGGGTCTTCACGCTTGCCGATGACCGGCAAGTGCAGGCCGTCGGGAAACTCAACCGGCACGTCTTTCATGGAATGCACCGCGATATCGGCGCTACCATCCAGTAGACATTGCTCCAACTCCTTTACAAACAGCCCTTTGCCGCCGACCTTGGCGAGTGGCGCATCGAGCAGTTTGTCGCCCTGGGTGCTCATACGTACCAGTTCGACTTGCAGGCCAGGGTGGGCCGCCATCAAGCGTTCACGAACATGTTCCGCCTGCCATACGGCGAGTGGGCTTTTACGGGTGGCGATGCGCAGGATATTAGCGGACATAGTGCAGGATGAGGGTAAATTTGCTCATAAGTCAATAAGTATAGCTACACTCTTTGTGACTCCTGAGTAAGCGCTTATGCTACCCTCTAGCGCCCGTGCGACGCAAATGGTCGCGATTGAGCGGGTGTCTTGAGGGTACGAGTAATTTGCTGAAAAGGCCATTCTGGCTTTTTCAGCGAACGGCTAACCCTTGGTCAGCCGCTTGCGTACTTCCGGCAGGTGACGGCGGCTGATCTCAAGCTGCTCGGCGATGCCTTGTAAAGCGAGCATACAATTTCCTTGCCGATCCTTGATCAGGCCGGAGACATGGGCGGACGCCGCCAGGGCGTTGCGGTGGATGCGGAAAAACCGCTCGCCGAACTCCTCCTCTAAATCCTTGAGCGATTCCTCAATCAGCACTTGCCCTGTCGGGTGGCGCACGGTCACATATTTTTGATCGGCCCTGAAATAGATCACGTTTTCCACGGGGATAAGTTGCAGATTGCCACGCAACAGTACGCTTAAGTGGGTACGTGCGCGCGCTTCGCCACCGGTCTGCTTAAGGGTGGCGAGTTGCGCGCGGTTGAGTTGCTGGAGTTTGCGCAGCGCACCCTCCAATCGCTCCTTGCGGATCGGCTTCAGCAGATAATCCACCGCATGCGTCTCAAAGGCGGCGAGGGCGTGATCGCCGTAGGCGGTGGTGAAGATGATTGCCGGCGGTTGTTCCAGCGCGGAGAGGTGCAGGGCGGCCTCCAGGCCGTCCATGGTCGGCATGCGGATGTCCATGAGGATCAGCTCGGGCTGCATGTCCACGCCCTGCTGCAAGGCTTCCTTGCCGGTGGCGGCCTCGCCGATAACCTGATAATCGCCGATCCCGGCGAGCAATTCGCGCAGCCGGGTGCGAGCCAGCGGTTCGTCGTCGGCGATCAGGACTTTCATGATTCTTTAATGAGGTAAGGAAAGCTGAGCTGCACCCGATGCCGGCCAGGCGAGTTTTCCGCGGTCAATTTACCGCGCTCGGCATAGAACGCCTGCAAACGTTGCCGCACGTTATCGAGGGCGATGTGGTTGCCGGTGCCTCTCCCGTTGGACTGGGCGTTTGTCGGGTTACTGATACTGACATGTATCATGTTCTGTTGCAGCGTTCCGGACATAACGATTTCTCCGCCCTCCGCCAGCGGTTCGATGCCGTGATAGACGGCATTTTCCAGCAGCGGTTGTAGACTGAGGGAGGGCAGTAAGGCGTCTTGCGGAAGATTCTCGATCTCCCAGCGCATCTGCAAGCGCTCGCCAAGGCGTAATTTTTCAATGTGCAGGTATTTGTGGCACAGTTCGATTTCCTCCGCCAGCGGCACCCGCAAGCGCGCCTCGCGCAGGCTGCCGCGGAACAGGTCGGCGAGATCCATGACGGCCGCTTCGGCCTCGTCGGGATGGCTGCGCGTTAGGCTGGCGATGCTATTCAGACTGTTGAACAGGAAGTGCGGACGGATGCGCGACTGGAGCGCCTGGATGTGCGCTTGAGCCTCGGATTCAATGTTGCGTTTCCATTGGTGCTGGACATAAAAATAACGCAGCGCCAAGGCGCTTACGATGGCGCTGATTGCCAGGTTATTGAACAAGAAGTTGTAATACCATTGGCGCGACAGCGCAGGCTCCACGACCGCCCCCTGCAGAATCCAATAGCCGGCCGTGCTCATGATTGCGGTCATCCCGAGCAGCAGCGCGTAACTCACCAGACCGGCTTGAATATCGGGCAACTTGCGCAGCCAAGGGCGGCTCAGGCACAGCAGCCCGCCGCCGCTGAGCGCCGTCCATTGGATGAACAGCGAGATCAGACTGAGATCCTTCCAGCGATGTTCCGACCCGATTTGTCCCAGCGCCAATACAAAGGCCAGCAGTTGCGCGATGACCATCAAGGCCAGCCCCATGCGCACGCCGCAGAAATTCGGCAAAAACGTCTCCTCCGTCACGAGGTTGGCGGCGGGCTCGGGTTTGCTCCTGGGTCTCAAGTAGGCTAGGTCACGCATTTCGCTATAATCCGCCGCCGTAGTAGGGAAATGCAACTGCGGCGGAATTTAGGATCATCTATACTGTCCTATAATATCGGCCTGAAAATAAGGTTCTAAAGCGTCCATGAGCGATAGCAAAAAGCCTTGGGGCGGGCGTTTCACGGCCCCTACCGACGAATTTGTCGAGGTCTTTACCGCCTCGGTGGGCTTCGATCAGCGCCTCTACCGGCACGATATCGCAGGCTCCATCGCCCATGCGCGCATGCTCACCAAAGTGGGCGTGCTGAAGCAGGGGGAGTGCGACGCCATCGTAAACGGCCTCAAGGGCATCGAGCTCGATATCGAGCGCGGTGAATTCGCCTGGCTCACCGAGCTGGAGGACGTGCACATGAACATCGAGGTGCGCCTGATAGACCGCATCGGCGAAGTGGGCAAGAAGCTGCACACCGGGCGCTCCCGCAATGACCAGGTGGCGACCGACCTCAGACTTTATCTGCGCGACGAAATAGACGCCATTCTGGCGCAATTGCAGCGGCTGCAAACGGCACTGCTGGACATCGCCGAGCGCGAGGCAGACACGCTGATGCCGGGCTTTACCCACCTGCAAATCGCCCAACCGGTGAGCTTTGGCCATCACATGATGGCGTGGTTCGAGATGCTGAGCCGGGACGCTGCGCGCTTCAAGGATTGCCGCAAGCGTGTCAACGTGATGCCGCTCGGCGCCGCGGCACTGGCCGGTACCGGTTACCCGATAGACCGGCTATATAGCGCGGAACTGCTTGGTTTCGACGCCCCTGCGCAAAATTCGCTGGATGCCGTCAGTGACCGCGATTTCGCCATCGAGTTTTGCGCCGCCGCGGCCCTGCTGATGGTGCATCTGTCGCGCTGTTCCGAGGAGCTGATCTTATGGTCTTCCAGTCAGTTCGATTTCGTGGATCTCGGCGACGCCTTTTGCACCGGCTCATCCATCATGCCGCAAAAGAAAAACCCCGATGTGCCTGAGTTGGTGCGGGGCAAGAGCGGCCGCGTCATCGGTCACCTGATGGCTTTGTTGACCCTAATGAAGGCCCAACCGCTGGCCTATAACAAAGATAACCAGGAGGACAAAGAACCGCTGTTCGACACCGTGGATACGGTCAAGGCCTGCCTGCGGGTCTATGCGGATATGATTTCCGCGCTGCGTCTCAAGCAGGACAAGCTGCGCGCATCCGCGCAGCAAGGCTACGCCACGGCTACCGACCTGGCCGATTATCTGGTGCGCAAGGGCGTGACGTTCCGTGACGCCCACGAGATTGTCGGCAAAACGGTACGCTACGGCCTGGAACAGGGCAAAGACTTGGCACAAATGCTGCTTGCTGAATTGCGTGAGTTCTCTCCGGCGATCGAACAGGACGTGTTCGACGTGCTCACCTTGGAGGGATCGGTCAAGGCGCGTAATCATCTCGGTGGGACCGCGCCCGAACAAGTAAGGCAAGCGGTACACAAGGCAAGACAAGGACTATGCGACAAATGACGCGAATGTTGATCCTCCTCATGCTGTTATTGTTGGCAGGCTTAGCGCTGCCCGCGCTGGCGGGCAAGCTTCTCAAGTGGGTGGATAGTCAGGGGCAGGTACACTACGGTGACAAAATCCCGCCGGAATACGCCGCCCAGCAGCATTCCGTGTTGAACAACCAGGGTGTCACCCTCAAGCGCAGCGAAGATGCGGCGCACGCGCAACAAGAGGCTGAAGAGAAGAAACGCCAGGAACAGTTACAGGCCGAACAGAAGCAGCAGGCGCAGGAGCAATCGGCCAAGGATAAGCGGCTGCTGGATAGCTATGCGAGCGAGCAGGACATTATCAAAATCCGCGATCGCCGGGTGGCGGGCTTGGAAGAAGAGATCAAGAACAGCCTCACCAATCAGGACAAGTTCAAGGCCAGGCTAGCCGAACTCAATACCAAGGCGGGTAGTCTGCAAACGGCGAACAAACCGGTGCCGGCAAAACTGCAAGACGACATCAAGACGACTCAGGCCCAGGAAGCTCAATATGACGCCCTGATTCAGGCCAAGCGTAAGGAACAAGAACAAGTCCGCAAAACGGCGGAAGCAGACCTGCAACAGTACAAAGAAATGCAAGCGAGAGCTCAGGCCGCAGCGCCTTAAGGAACCTCTGATTAAGTCGGAGGTTCCATGCAGCGCACGACGCGCTGCCATTTTTCAATCGCCCAAGCGATTGAAAAATGAAGAAAAGCCAAAATCGCATTTTGGCTTTTCGTGCTCTGAGAAGTCCAGGGATGGACTTATTCAGAG
>JACXTT010002086.1_pt1 | contig 32027 bp, 25 predicted proteins | sample 9270951 | NCBI WGS metagenome assembly JACXTT01 (sample SAMN15532306, study PRJNA645909) | rock metagenome | isolation source: weathered quartz diorite | place: Puerto Rico | collected 2017-06-21
CCTCTTCGCGGCGCACCCTGGCTTCCACAATGACTTTACGCCGGTTCGGTTGCCTTATATTTTGTCTCCGCCCGCGCTACCGCGCGGACTCCGACAAAACATCCGGCCCTCCGGCTACGTGGGGGGCGTCGCACACCACTCGTCCGCTATCGCTTCCTCGCTTCCTGTGCTCCTTCATTGCAAGTAAGGTAGGAGCCCGGAATACCACACGTCGGCAATCATCCAGCCGCCGTTATCGTTGTGGTGAACATGGTCCTCCAGCATGCAACCGACTGTGCCGGAGCTCGTCGGATCAGCATCATTCTCGCTATCATCGGCGGCTACAGTGACAGGCCGTTTGCTGGTGTAAGGGGTAGGATATGGGTAAAAAACCTCTGCGTTTGCCGGAATACGCCAGTCGCCCGCGACTAAACCGTCTTTGTAGCATTTGGCACTGCGGTTCCATAGGGCTTTCACGTCGACCGTCGCTTTATGCAGACGGGAATCCAGGCCAGACTTGGAGAAGAGCATCTCGATGCTGCGGTATTCCCAGTAGACGGTGGGCAGATAGTAGTGGTCCAAAGGTGGATTGGGCCGCGCGCCTGTGCTCGGCGACCGGATGCCGTGATTGGAGCAGAAAGGCTCGTTGGGGTAGAGATTGCAGCGGCCCATTTCCACCGGCTTTTGCATGAAAAATACATGCTGAACGCTGTTGGCGCCGTAGTTGTTCAGCAGAGCCAGCGAGAAATTTTCCAGCCAGCCTGCGGATACCGCTGTCACGGAGTCGCTGCTGCTGGGGGGTTGATTATCGCAATTCCAATCGACAGCACCGTTGACTTCACCGGGATAGGCGCCACAGGGCAGAACGGCCGGGGAAAAATTGGCGGCGGGCCAAGTGTCCTGCACATTCACTTGGCCATCCTTGTTGTAATCATCAATGGGCCAACTGCGATTGGAGGTGTCTTGGACCAGTGCAAGCTTGTAGTCCATCTTCTGCCAGCATGCGTTAAAACTCAATGCTTCGGTACGTTTCACCCCACTATTGTCGTAATAGGTGCATTGCATAGTCGGGCTTGTCGTCCATGTGCCGCCGAGGGTACAGGCATTTTTTATGCTCGCATCACTACAGGTCCCCGTATTGGGCAAGGGGTTGCTGCCCCGCAATATTTCCTCAACTTTGGCCCGTCGGCAAGACCAGCGCGTGCCGGTACCGTCCTGGCACCATTGTGGTGTTGCGGTTGATGCGGGATCAACGGTTGTAGATGCTTGTATACGATTGTATTGGATATCGCTGGGGAGCAGGGACAATCTGGACCATAAGAAGCCGCCATCACCGCCCGTAGCGCCTTTAAATACCACATAGTTGCGGCCATCCATGCCATTGGCATTCAGATTAAGTGCCTGGGCGAGTTTGGCTGGATAGTCGCCGACCTGACTGGTGCTGTGGCCGATGACGAGTAGCCCGACGTTCGTGGGGTGGTTGTTGATGGTGGTGGGAATATTCAGCGATCCGCCAGCCATCGCGTTGGATACCCCCAGCATCAGGATGAGTAGTAAAAAATAATCGCGTTTCATGGATTCCTCCTTAGGGAAGCTCTGAATAAGTCCATCCCGGACTTCTCAGAGCACGAAAAGCAAAAATGCGATTTTTGCTTTTCTTCATTTTTCAATTACTTACGTAATTGAAAAGTAGCGGCACATCGATGTGCCGCACGGAAACTCTGATTAATCAGAGTTTCCTTAGCATAATGCGTTGTTGTTGTGTTACCCATATCCCATCTTGACCGGGCCAGTCACAGAGGTGATTGGCCCGGTCAAAACGAGGCTCCAGATCCATGATCTTGTTGTTCACGCTACCGTTACCGGCGTTATACTATCGCCCTTGCCGGCCCCATACGTGTCACTGGGAAAGCGGAGGGCGCGCCAGAGCGGCGTTTACGGCGCCTTCACTGCCGTAGTCATTCGGCTGTTATTGGTCTCATTGCTTTCCGTAACCGTGTTTCCGGAATCCACTACCGCAAAGACGTAATACGAGGTGCCACTTATGGCCGCCGTTGGGAACTTGCATTTGGTCTCCAGCGTCGTACTCAACGGGTTGGCGGTGTTGGCGGCCAAGCTGGTAATGGTTCTGGTGCAGGCCGTCAAAATATCGGTCGATGTATTCAACACGGTATCCGTGGATAAGTAGAAAGCCACCGCAAAACTCGTCCCCGCATTGGCATTGCCTTGGTTGGTGACCTGGTCCTTAACCGATAACGGCTTGCTGCCGCTCACGACCGAGGCGGTCAGCGCGGACACCACGAGATCTGGATAGGCCAGCGTTTTAAAGCTGATATCAGGAAGACCCACTGTATCCGGGACATTCCCCGAATAATTACTCCAGGCGTTCATATGGCAGGCATAGGTCGTGTCGGGAACCAGGCCGGTGAGGCCGATACTGACCGGTCCATTGGTCGCCGGTATCTTGGTGACGCTCATGTAGTTGGTGGTCACCCCCGCGCTGGTCGTGCATACACCGAACACTCCCGCAGCCACGCCTTTGGTGTCGACCGTGGCACTCAAAGTAGCCGTGGTTTGTTGAATATTGCTGACCCCGGTGGTCGTGATGGTAGGCGGATAGGCCAGCGTGGTAAAGGTCACATAGGCACCCTTCCCATCGGCCGTGGTTGCTCCGCTGCTGGTGCGACCATAGGCTCCCACGCGGCAAGTGTACGTCGTGTTGGCCGTCAGGTTCTTCACCTCTACCTGCACGGCCCCCGAGGCAGTGATCGACACTTCAGGACTTTGATACCCTCCCACGGTGCACTCGCCATAGACGCTGGCGCTCGGGGTATTTAAGGTCACCGTCGCGGTGAGTGTCACCGTCGTTTGTTGCAGGTTGGAGGATGTTGCCTGGCCTACTTCCGGAACGATGCTCTTAATCAACACGGCTTGGGCCAGCGCGTTATTGTTTTTGTTGATTTCGGCAACCGCATTGGCGCTATCGGCAATCGCGCCGATGTAGAAGCTCCCCGGCGGCTGGCTCGTGCCGACACTCCAAGTGATGCTGCCGCTATTGCAGGTGTTGTTGGCCGCCAAACCACTCAGCGTGCGGGCGCCGATATATTGATCCGCCGTGGTGATCTGCGCATCGCTGGACAGATAGTAGCGCACATCGAAACCGCCGGCGGCGTTGTAGCCATGGTTACATACCGTGTCACCCAGGGTCACTACTGTTCCCGGATCGATAGTTGCGGGCCCGCTAATCGCCCTGACCGCCAAATCTATAGGATCGGGATTGATGGTGGCGAACGACAGATTGTTGGTAGTATCGGGATCGTTAACGATCGTCTGCGCACTGATATTCGCCTGCATGGTGGTACTGCCCGTCCTGCCCGACAGATTGAACGACACGTTGACGGAAGCGGTTTTCCCCACGGTGAGATCGCCCAGATTACAGGAGATCACCGTCCCGCCATTGACACAATTTTGCGGCAACGGCAGCACTGCCTGGCTCGCCGGCAGATCACCGCTGATATCCACAATCCCATCACCCTGGACGTCCGGCCCATTGTTGGTGGCGGAGACCGTGTAAGTGACCGTACCGGAGACCGGCTGGGCGGCGCTGATCGAGGTGGAGAGATCGGAAGACATCTGGTAGTCCCAGATGCCGCGGCCCCAACTGCTCATCCGCACCAGTTGGTCTGCCTTGACCGATTCACAGCTCCAATAATAGATTACCGGGGTAGCGGTGCCGCTCACATCGCGCCACGCATTATTAGCCGGGTCCGCCGGATCTCGCCGGTACACGGACGATTCCGTGGCCGCAAACAGGGTGCCGCTGGCGTTGGGCGCCTCGCACAAACCGTATACCAATGTGTCCAGGTTACCCGTCGTCGGCAGCTGGTCGTAGACCCCGTAGCTTGCACCACCATCGGTGCTGCGCAACACGCTGCTGAAACTGCCGTAGCCGCTGCCACCCGCATAAACGGTTTCGAGGCCGGTTCCGCTGCTCTTGGCGCTCACCAGCAAGGCGCGCACATACCCAATGGATGCGCCGCTCAGGAGGTTAGATAGTATCCAGGTCTGGCCTTTATCAGCGGAATAGAACAAGCGGCCCTTATCCGTCGCCAGATAGGCATGATTGTGATTGAGCGGAGAGAAGGCCAGTGCGGAGATGAACTCATTGGTGAGCGCGAGATTGCCCCATTGCGCGTAAGACCAACTATTTCCCGACGAGCTCTTGGTATAGCGATAGAGTTTCTGTTGCCCAAAGAAAACGCCGGTAATATCGTCGGGGTCAGCCGCCAGCACCGGCAGCCACGCCCGGGACTCGCCCTGCGGTATCGGCGGCATATCCGCGCTGGAAGAAATAGGCTGTGTTTCACCTATTTGGACCAGAACAAACTCTCGATACGCGGCATAAACATATTGATGTGATCCATCACCCGACATGGGTTGCCCGTAATCACCTCCGACCAACTGCTTAAACGTAGTGATCATCACCCCCTTCGATGTCTGGGTTTCATTGTATTGATAGCCTTGGTCATGTATGCCGGCGGCGATGCGGCTGGCGTTCTGCGTGGATGTATGAGTACCGTAGGTCATCGTCGCCCCCATGCCCGCGAGCGTGAGATTGTGGACGGTCAACCCGCGGTCAAGTGACCGGTATAAGCCGCCGTCCGTGCCCATGTACCAATTCTCGCCCGTGGGACAAGTGGTGGCGTTCACCGTGCAGGGCACGACATCGATGGCCCGGTTATCCGGATGAAGCACCGTGTCCGGTGAGGTGATGTAGTTTCCTCCCCCCACAGTGGTGAAACTAACACCGCCGTCTGTGGAACGAAACGTATCCACCCCACCGTAAACCAGAACATTCGGATCAGCGATGGATGCGGCAGAACCGGAACAGCGATTTCCACAGTACTGAGGGAGCGATGTATTTTGAGTATAAATTACACTCCAGCTTACGCCGGCATTATCAGAGCGGTAGAGTTTGCGTTCGGTGACTACGCTATTTGGAGTAACGGAGGAATCTGTCTTAACCACATTTGCGATTACCCACAGGCGAGGCGCGCCCGCCTCGCTGCCTATCAGCTCACTTTCGTTGAGGGAGTACGTAATCGAACCCTGGGAGGCTGGAACGGGAATCGAGCCCGCGGTGGTCCAAGTATCGCCATTATTACTACTGCGCATGACAGTGGCATTGCTCGACAATAAATAGATATCGCCAACACCGTTGCGCGGCACCCACAAATCACCCTTGAAAGTACCCATGCCGGTGTTGGTCAGCTTTTGAAAGCTGACGGCGCGGTCGATCGAGCGGAACACGTCCGTGACATCCTGCGTGCCATTCCTGTAGGTGATCACCGCAAAGATGGCATGACTACTGTCCTTGGTGGCCACGATGCGCCGCACCCATGGGTTGGCCGATAGCGGTGGCAGACCCACCGGGTCATTCCATGTGGCCCCGGCATCGCGGGAGATATAGGTCCGCAAATCATCGCCGGACCGTATGATGATATCGGGATCCGTCGTGTTGACACCCGGAACGACGGTCAGCCAAAAGGCGCCGCCATAGACATCGTCATTGAGCGGCGTCCAATTCTGCCCATCCAATGAGCCACGCCAGGCACTGGCAAATGCACCCGCATACAGAGACTGTCCGTCCGACGACAGCGCTGCCTGATACATGCGGCCCGGTAGCGTGCCGCCCCGTTCCGACCAGCGCGACGCATCCGCCGTTGCAGCGGCCGGCGTCAAGGTAGTGCCGGTGCCCACGGCAGGCGCATTGATCGGCTGGGGCTGGCCGGCGATAGCACCGGCGGTGCCCGCTGCACCCCGCTCATTTTTCTTGGCCTTCCTCAGCTCGCTGCGCCTGGCCTTTAGGGCCTCCGCATTGGCCTTCTCGATCTCCCGCCAATTTACCCCCGGCGACGCGCGGTGCATGTCTTCCATCCACTTCTGGCGCTCCTCGTTATCTACTGCCTCATTCTCAACGCCCGCATTGCTGTCTTTTTCTTCAAAGGCGTGCTCCGCCAGTCTCTGCAAAGATTCCCCATCTTCAGCATGTGTCGCCTGCTTAGAGCTCATTTCGGCGCATGACATCAGGATAGGGACCGCGCAGATTGCCAGCAGCGCATGGCGTGTCTTGTGCAACACCCTGGACTTGCGAGGAATGCGCGGATTCAAGCCGCGGTTATCTGCTTGGCAATTGCTTGCAGGAACAGGCGGCGGCGATTCGGGTGCTGAACTTGATGCGCCCTCGCTCCACCGCGCCCCTGGATTTTGCATCAACGTCGACTTGATTCTTGCCTGCATGATAATCCCCTCTGTTTAAAAAATGCTTCACTCGTCCGATTCTTAAAAACCTTGCAAAATTCAGAGGCCGCCATATACACCACAGTGACCCCAATGATGAATCATTTTCCCTGCCGCATCAGCAAGCCTATATCAACCCCATGCGGCGCCATGCCATGCGCTTGTCCAGTCCAGACACGATCCGGCCAGATCGATTAGTGATAGTAAATGGTCAGGTACGGCACGCGATCATCGTTGCTATCCGGATAATCCTGCGCGATGAAATAGCGCTCGAGCTGATCGGTGATGCCGCCATCCGAGAGCAGGAACGCCATTGAATTCCATTTAAGCCAGCCGCCCTGGTTTACGATTTCCTGCACGATCGCCTTGAGGTCCGTGCTCTCGTGATAGTAGGAGTGCTCCCATACCCCGTTAACGCTGTCGTCATAGCTCACCCAATTCGCTTGGCTGGTGGTGGGTAGTGATGTCAAGGGCGTGCCAGTATTAAATGCAACGGGGTTGGCCGTCAAGACTCCTTTGATTTTAATCTTCGCCGGACTCGTGTAATTATAGGTCTTCGGGTTGATGGGCCAATAACCGATCACGGCACGGTCTATCGTCGCCCCCGGGGGGACGTTAATATTATTAAAGCGCAGCCCCGCGACCGAATCCGCGGCGCCGCCCGGGCACAGTGTATTGCGCCCGAAAATGCCGAACCAATCGTCAATGCTCGTGGTCGTCCCGCACGTATAGGCGTCATCCGCCGCTGCCGTGATGCGCGATGACACTGGGGGATACACTGGCGGGGGCGGGGCGCCGGTCGGATTGTTAAAGGGTAATTTATAAACGAACACCTTGGTGCGATTGGGGTCCACCACGTAGAGATTGTTAAACGCATCGAAGGCCGCCGCAAACGCCATAAGTGTATGGTCATTGAGGTAGCAGTCCGGCTCAGCGGCGGGATGGGTACAGGTCGGCGTGGCCGCGGTCAGCGGATTATCGTAAATCCCCACGAAGGGCCCGTTACCGTTATAGCTGTCGTAACCCACCACCATGCGATTGGTGCTATCAAACGCGGGTTCGTAGGTCGCTTGATACTTAGGGTACTCAAAAGACGCATTGGGCGCGTAGACCACCGTCGTGTTGGTGGTGGGAATCGCCGACGCATCGAACCTCAACATGCGCAAATTTCCTCCGCCCTCCGACATGTGGTCGGAAACATATAGATTGCCGTTTCGATCCGTGGACAAGTTGAACGGCTGACAAAGCAGATTGTTGAGACCCGACACCGGGGATACAGTACCTCGGTTACACAAGGTATCCGTCAGATTCAACTGGCCCAGCACCACATCCACCTGCGGGGCGGAGCCGAGCGGGTTGCGGATGCGCAACACGCGGTTCTGGAAGGGCTGGGATATCCACAAGAACTCTCCGTGCGCCGTGGGTACAAGCCCGCCGTCCCGTGTAGCCATACTGGAAATGTTGTTAACGTGTTCCGTACTGTTCAAGACCGCGAAGGGCGCGGTGATCACCTTGATCGGTTTGCTCCAGCTAAATAGCGGTGTCTGAAACACCAGAATGGCATTGTTTTTGGTCATCACCCACAATCTGCCATCGCTATCGACCTTCATTTGCCCATAACAATAACCCAGCGATTTATCGATGATGCTATCGGCCGACTTGCCGTTCGTTAACTGCACTTGGCCCTGTGCATTGACCACGTTGTTCCAAATCAAGATCCGGCAAGCATCTGCCACAATGAGTTGGTTATTGGCGGCCGCAATACCCGTACCGTCGTTCGTCAGCAAGTGGCTATCGGTGGTGGTGTTATACGAGCCCCACGGGGGGAGTAAGGTGGTGGGCTGGGTCGTGTAGGACGGTTTATACACTATTACGTCGCTCACATCGCGGTTTCCCGGCACTAAAACATTTCCGAGCTTATCGGCGTCAACCGGACCATCAAAGTTGTTGGCGCCCGCTGTCCACCTTGGTAAGGTGTTAAGCAGCACGCCATTCCAGTCATACCGTTTGACTTCCCAGTGTTGGGGTATATAGGACGGTGTTGTTACATCCGCGATGAAACTGTTGATCCAAAGTCCCGCGGCACCCGCGACACTTACCCCAGTAATGTGTGACTTTTTAAACCAGGTATTACCGCCGCCCGAAAAGAGTGTGCCGGCCATGCCGCTGCTAAACGGAGTGGCAAAGACCAGGACGCGGTCATTGGGAACAACGGATACGTGATCTTGACCCAGACCGTCGCCGACATAGAGTCTCCCGTCGGGCCCAAAGGCCAGCGAGCTGGGCCCTTGCATTTGGTTAAGACCCTCCCCGCCCGTGCGCGTGATGAAGTCGGCTTGACCGAGCACCAAGTCAGCGGACTTTTGAATTTTATGGGTGACAGTGTCCTTGGAAAAACGCAGCACCCGGTTGTTGCCGCCGTCGGCAACCCAGAGGTTGCCCGTAGCATCGAGGGCCACGCCAAAACCGATGGAGCGAAAATTATCAGACGCTGCGCATAGCGACGAGGCGCTGGGAGCGGCTAGTGTAGAAGGATCGATATTGGAATGGCCGTTCCCGGTGCGTTTATACGGATTTTTATTGCAATACACCCCGGAGAAATCGTCCTGGCCGATGACGTCATCGGCCACTGCCGGGGTGCTGTCGGTGAATGGATTGTTAAAAATCAAGACGCGATGATTCTCGAAGTCTGGCACATAGAGATCGCCTGTCGTCTGATCCACCGCCATCTGGGTGCTTTGAGTACCTTCTTTCGGGCTCACGTACCAAGCCGATGCCCCGCACAAGGTGCTGGCGCTGGCCGGCGCCAGATACGGATAACGCGACATGCTCCCATCCTGATTGCACGAACCCCAGTCCGAGCCCGAGGGTTGGCCGATCACCAAGTCCGGCTGACAGGCTGTCCCCGCTAGCGACGCATAACACGTATCGAGCTTGAATGCCAGAATCCGGTTATTACCCGCGTCCCACACATAGGCCCGTCCATTGGTTCCGCTGCCGGGAGAACGATCCACCACGACATTGCTCGCATTGAATACATGGTTGGGCACGACCGTGTTGGTGGTGGATTCGGTGTGGTCGCGCTGACCGAGCACCACGTCCGCCCAATAATCGCCCGCGACATTACGCGGCGGAGAATCGTAAAGACTGTATGTGTGACTGGTAATCGATCCCAAGATGGCATTGACCGGGGCGCTCAGTGTCAGCTTTACGGTCTCATCGCCCTCGACCGCATCGTCCCGTACATTCGCCACACGGATGGTTTTTCTTATCTCACCCGGCGCGAAGGTCAAGGTGCCGCTGGTGGCGCCATTCGGCAGCATGGAATAGTCCGAGACGTTCGTCGCCGTGCCGCCGGCGGCAACCGCCCAATTGACCGTGACCGATTGAGAGGACACGGTGCTCAATGAGACGGAGATGTCGCTGGCCGAAAGTGTTTCGCTCCCCGAGGAGGTTGCCGCGTTAAATGAAACCGTCGGCGTGTAGGTTATTCTCACCCCAACGTAGTCGAGCGAGAATTGCCGGGAGGTGTTGCTCGCCACATCGATCAGACGCACGCGGAAATTGGCATTATTGAAGTCGCTCACAGCCCAGGCGCGGCCCCAGGTGTCCGCCGTGCCGCCCAAGGTATAGGCATTGTTCAACTTGGACAGCGTTGCGGTCTTGGTAGTGGTCCATGTCGCGCCGCCGTCCCAGGAGAACTGCGCGCAAATCTGCGGAGCGCCGTTGGTGTTATCGGCTTTAGCCGTCAACTGTAACTCAATCCCCTGGACAGTTGATCCCGTGGCCAGATTAAAACCGTAATTATAGAAGCGGTGCCGGTCCTTGTCGGTGCCGGTGCAGGAGGTGCCGGTCCCGTTACCGCTACTGCTGTCCACCGCAAATACGCCGTCCGCGATGTAGGCGTTGGCGGGAGTGGTCTCATAACCGTTGCCATCACCGCCCGTATCCGCCGCGTTGGCCGAGGGGCTATTAAAGCCAACAGTGGCGGCAAATGAAAGCCCGGGCAGCAGTATTGCCGCAGCGAGTACGGCTCCCATGAACATGTTAGTTTGGCATGGATGACGCATGATCTCCCCCTTGTCTGTTTAGTTTCATGCAATTTAAGTAGAGCGCCGCCCTGGCCAGCGCGCCACCGCTACCCTTCGTTCGACGATTACGGAGCACGGCTCACCGAGACCGTGGTGCTGGCCGCCAGCGAATCTTGAATCGCGTCGTTGGCCGCGCCGTCGCCGTGGGCGCCGTCGTCAAACAGGGTAAGCGAAGCCGTGCCGGATATACCCGCCGTGATTCCCGCGCCGCGACCCTAGCCGAACGAAAGTTAACCCTATAGGGGAAGGTAAATCTTCACCACTACCAACTTTGGTAGGACGTCATCCATAGCCTGCCGTGATCGTTTGGAGTGCCCCGCCTGCCGCCATGGCGCCGAAGCACGCTTTCAATTCAACAGCCCCAGCATGGCGGCCCGCACCACGGCGGCGGTTTTGTTGGCGGTTTGCAGTTTGGCCACCGCGTTCTTAATGTGAAAATTCACGGTATTCACGGATACGCTCAAGATGATCGCTATTTCACCGGATGTCTTGCCATCCGCTGTCCACTTCAAGACTTCGATCTCGCGCATCGTCAAGTCGATGTGCTCTCTAAGCTGGGGGATAAAAAGCTGCGATAACGACAGATGCGCGACACTGGCGAGCCAATGCAATTGGGGCCCGTGGCTTGCCAACTCAGACGCGGAAAGCGCGTCGTGCGAACGCGCCAGCGACAACATGCCCATCACCCCGTTTACATCCAGGCTGGACTGCCCCCAACCCACGCGCAAACCGAAGGATTGCGCTTCATCCCAGAAGCGCTTGGTGGATGCGAACACGTCGTCTGTCCAAACAATAGGGGCCTGCGAGCGCCGGCCATGCAGAATCGTCGGGTCCGTCTCCAGGTAGCCGGCCTCTGTGTAGCGCGATAGCCAAGTATCGGGATAGTTAGTGATGGCGATCGCTTGGGGCTTGGACAGCGACAGCGGCACACGCAGCACATAGGCGCAGCGCTCAAATCCAAGCGACTTGGCCATGGCCACAATTTTATCGAAGAGTGCACGCTCATCATGCGAGCCCTCAACAATACTGAATAGATTTTCTTGCCAATTTTGCATGGGGAATCACCCTCATGAGTCACGTCTCAATACTGTGCGTTTAAGAAAAACTTCCGTTCGCCCTAAGCTGAAGGGCTAGGGGTGGATGACGGATGGTTCGACAAGCTCACCACGGACGGTTAAGCGAACAGTTGAGTCAGATACCGTCTTGAAAAGCAACCCTCGGCGTCACCGGAGTTGCATCAAACGGCTTGCCTGACTGATCACTCCGTAAATAAGATGCGCTAATTTGCGCATCACGGCGCCCACCACCGCCTTCGGCGCCAGTCCTGCCGCATGCACGTTCAATCAGCCATTGATGCAACAAGGGATGGCCTGTGCTTCTTCTTTGTTTTTGATATTTCATCTTCTCCGGCTGACAACGTTTAGTCCAGTGTCGCCTTGGCGGCTTGAGATTTGAAACGGCTGCTGAGTTCCAGCATGCGCTCGATGGGGCGGCGGGCGCGGGCGGCGACTTCGGGTGCGATCTTGACTTCGGGTTGCAGGGTTTCAAGGCAGGCGAGAATCTTTTGCAGCGTGATGCGCTGCATGTGCGGGCACAGCACGCAGGGGCGCACGAACTGCACGCCCGGGTTTGCGGCGGCGACGTTGTCGGCCATCGAGCACTCGGTGACCATGACCACTTTATTGGCATGCGATAGCCCCACGTCTTTAATCATGCCCGAGGTGGAGCCGACAAAATCGGCTACCGCGCATACTTCAGGCGGGGCCTCGGGGTGCACCAGCACACGCACGCCGGGAAATTGTTCGCGCAGATCGCGGATTTGTTGCACAGTGAAACGCTCATGCACCATGCAGGTGCCGCGCCAAGCGATGATCTCGATCGGGGTCTGCGCCGCGACATTCATGGCGAGGTAGTGATCGGGCAAAAAGACCACGCGCTTTGATTTGAACGCGCGCGCCGCCGCCACCACGATCTCCAGGGCATTGGCGGAAGTGCAGCAGATGTCCGATTCGGCCTTGACCTCGGCGGAGGTATTCACGTACGTGACCACCGGTGCGCCCAGGTAACGCTCCTTGAGCAAACGCACATCGGCGGCGCTGATACTCTCGGCCAAGGAACAACCGGCTTGCACATCCGGAATCAGCACGCGGCGGGCCGGGGCAAGCACCTTCACCGTCCAGGCCATGAAGTTACCGCCGCACATGACGGCTATGGGCGCTCCATCCTCGCTGAGTGCGGCGGCGCGGCGCGCCAGTTCCAGCGAGTCGCCGGTGAAATCAGCGACGCCGTAGAAAATTTCCGGCGCTTGATAATTGTGCGCGAGAATGATCGCCCGTCGCTCGCGCTTGAGCCGGTTGATTTTATGCACCAGCGGCGCCTTGAGTAGCCATTCCACATCTGGCATCAGGTCGTGGAGTTTTTCCCAGGCCGGTTGAGTGGCGCGGGCTACCTCGTCGGTAAAGTTCTCGTCGCGGTAGCTAAGCACGGGCGCGGCTGCGCCCGTCACCTCTGTCGCGCGGCTGCGTTTGCCGGAGACGCGCTCGTCCTGATAGTAAGGGTCGGGCTTGATAGGCAGGCTGGCCATATTTACACAAATAGTCCGTCAGGTGCGACCGCTCAGGGGCAGCACAGATAGATTATCCTGCTTGGCGTAGCGGATGATCCTACTATCATGTGTTACCAGCGTAGCATTCAGGCAGCGTGCGGTGGCCACCAGCATGCGATCTACCGAATCGCCATGAAAGTCCCCGGGCAGGCGGCTGCTTTCGATGGCCACTTCGGCAGTCAGCGGCTCCAAGGAAACACCCGGCGCCGATAACGCTGCCTTGACCCAATCGAGACAGGGCTGGGATAGCTTTAAACGGCCCTTAGCCTCCAGCATACCCACCTCCCACACCGATAAAACAGACACGCGCAATGCACCACGCTGTCCGGCGTGTTGAATCGCCTTGCGGCAGGTCGCGGAAAATTTGTCCTCATCACCGTTCATCAACCATACCCAGACATGGGTATCCAGCAGCAGCGTGGCGGGTTTGGATACCACCTAAACGTCTGCCTCCCACGCCTCACCCACAGGTTTGACGATATCGCCCTTAACCATGGCGGTACCTTTCAGGTAGCCAAACAACGGCTCTGCCCGCTCATTGGCGGGCACCAGCTTGGCCACCGGCTTGCCGTGCTTGGTAATGAGAATCTCGGCGTGGCGTTGTTGCACGTCATCCATAAGCTGCAAACAGCGTGTCTTAAACTCACCGGCAGGAATCTTCATGGCTCTACCTCAATTAAATATGACCATAATAGTATGACTATGGTTAAAAATCAATGATGAGCGCGTCAGGAAGGTTGACGGGGTGTGGAGACGGCGGCGGTCTGTTGCCTTAAACGGATACCCAGTTCGCGCATCTGCTGTTCGCCGGTCGGCGTCGGTGCGCCGGTGAGCGGGCAGGCGGCGGTCTGGGTTTTGGGGAAGGCGATCACTTCCCGGATGGAATGACTGCCGGTCATCAGCATCACCAGGCGATCTAGGCCGAAAGCGATGCCGCCATGTGGCGGACAACCGTATTGCAGCGCCTCCAGCAGGAAACCGAACTTTTCCTCGGCCTCCGCGGCGCCGATGCCAAGCAGATTGAACACCGCGCTCTGCATCTCGGGCCGGTGGATACGGATCGAGCCGCCGCCGAGTTCGGTGCCGTTCAGCACGATGTCATAGGCGCGCGATAAACATCGGCCTGGACCGGCCTGCAACTGTTCCACGGAATCGGTCTTGGGCGCGGTGAAGGGATGATGCAACGCCTGCCAGCGCTTACCCTGGTCGTCGCGCTCGAACATGGGAAAGTCTGTGACCCACAGTGGTTGGAAGCCATGTTCGACGAGACCCCGGTCATGACCCAGCTTGACTCGCAGCGCACCCAGCGCCTCGTTGACGATCTTGGCGCTGTCCGCGCCGAAGAAGATCAGGTCACCGTTGTGCGCCGCGGTGCGCTGAAGAATTTCCGCAATCGCCGCGTCGGGCAGGAATTTGAGTATCGGCGACTGCAAGCCTTCGCGTCCGAGAGCGGTGTCATTCACCTTGATATAGGCCAGGCCCTTAGCGCCGTAAATGGCCACGAATTGCGTGTAATCGTCTATTTCCTTGCGCGTCAGCATCCCGCCGCCCGGCAGACACAGCGCCGCGACGCGGCCGTTGGGATCGTTGGCGGGCGCGGAGAACACCTTGAATTCCACGCCGCGCATCACATCGCCGACATCGGTCAGTTCCAGCTTAATACGCAGATCGGGTTTGTCCACGCCAAAACGCCGCATGGCCTCGGCGTGGGTCATGCGCGGGAAGGGTTTGGGTAACACGACCTCCAGCGTAGTTGCGAACAGGTCGCGGATCATTTCTTCCATCAGGCCGGTGATTCCAGTTTCATCCATAAACGACGTTTCGATGTCGAGCTGGGTGAACTCCGGCTGGCGATCGGCGCGCAGATCTTCGTCTCGGAAGCAACGCGCGAATTGATAATAGCGTTCCATGCCGGACATCATCAGTAGTTGCTTGAACAACTGCGGCGACTGCGGCAAGGCGAAGAAGCTGCCGGGGTGGGTACGTGACGGCACCAGGTAGTCGCGCGCACCCTCCGGCGTGGCTTTGGTGAGGCACGGTGTTTCGATGTCCAGAAAACCATGCCGGTCTAGAAATTCGCGCAACACATGCGTGATCCGCGCCCGCAGCCGGAAGCGCTGCTGCATTTCAGAGCGGCGCAGATCTATATAACGGTAACGCAAGCGCGTCTCCTCGCCCACACCCTCTTCATCCAGTTGAAACGGCAGCGGCTGGGCGCTGTTGAGTATCTCCACCTGCGCGGCCACGATCTCGATTTCGCCGCTGGCGAGGTGCGGATTCACAGTCCCCGGCGGGCGGTGTCGCACCCGTCCACTGACGCGCAGCACATATTCGTTACGCACCCGCTCCGCGAAACTGAAGCTGTCCTGGCTGGCCGGATCGAACACCACCTGGGCCAGACCGCTGCGATCTCGCAGGTCTACGAAAATCACTCCGCCGTGATCGCGCCGGCGCTGCGCCCAGCCACACAGGGTAACCTGTTGCCCTTCCAGGGAGGTGTTGAGATCGCCGCAATAATGGCTGCGCATGATTTAATTCCTAAGAAAAATAACTTCAAAGATTGGGATTCAGCGCAGCTGGCTTGCTCAAATCTTTGTTGCGCCACGCCGGGACAAACACACCCATCGAGATAATCATCTTGAGCCCCTCGTCCACGCTCATATCCAACTCGATGACATCGCGCTTGGGCACCATCAGAAAAAAGCCGGATGTCGGGTTGGGCGTAGTCGGCATATAGACGTTGATAACCTCGTCGGCCGTTTTTGATTGTGCCTCGCCGGCGCTAACACCGGTCTGAAACGCCACGGTCCACAGACCACGGCGCGGATATTCGATCAACAACACCTTGCGAAACGACTGCCCGCCGGGAGCAAACAGCGTCTCGGAGACCTGCTTGGTGCCGGAATAGATCGAGCGCACCAGCGGGATGCGGGCCAGCAGCTTTTCCCACACCTCGACCAGGCGGCGCCCGAAAAAATTGGCCGCGACGATGCCGGTCACAAACAAGATGGTGATCGAAAGCACCACGCCCAGCCCAGGAAGATGGAAGCCGAGCACGGTGTCGGGGCGGTAGGCCTCGGGCAGCAACAGCAGCGTGTTGTCCATCAGGTCTATGAGCAGCTTGATGACGAATAGCGTGACGCTGAGCGGCAGCCAGACTAGGAGACCGGCGATGAGATAACGGCGGATGCTGGACAATTGGCTCACGGTTTTAATCCAAACGGCGGAATCAAAAAAATCGCTCCGTCAGGCGACATCGGGAGCCGGCGCTGTGGGTTTGTTTTCCTTGGGCTTGCTTTCCTTGCTTTGCGACACCGCCTCGCTACTGGAAGGGGCCTTGGTTTGCGGCTCGGCGCTGGAAGCGGGTTGGCCGGTTTCGGCCGGTTTCTTCGCGCCACCCTTGAAGTCGGACTGGTACCAGCCGCTGCCCTTCAGTTGAAAGGATGTCGCGGAGACCGTCTTCTGCAACCCGGATTCATCGCACGCCGGGCACTGGGCGAGCGGTGCATCGCTGATCTTCTGCAGGGCCTCCAGTTGATGGCCGCAGGCCTGGCACTGATATTCATAAATAGGCATGATGACTAAACACTAAGCTACAAAAATCCACAAAATTGACTGCGTAGTATACCCTCAAAGGGTTAAAATGGCTCAAGATTTACGCCCGATCAAAACCTTAGGAGCTACCCTAAAGCGATTCATGCGTCCTTCAACTACCCCTCCACCGGACGACCGGCGCGGCGACTGGAATACGATTCGTAGCCTGCTCCCTTACCTCTGGGAGTTCCGCGGGCGCGCCCTGCTTGCCATGATCCTGCTTGTCCTGGCCAAGGCCGCCAATGTCGGCGTTCCTTTGCTGCTTAAAGAGATCGTGGACGCGCTGGACGCCAGCCAGCATGTGCTGCTGACCCTGCCGCTGACGCTATTGCTGGGCTACGGGCTGCTGCGGCTCTCCATTTCGCTGTTTGGCGAGCTGCGCGACGCGGTATTCGCCAAGGTTACCCAGCGCGCGATCCGCCGCGTCGCCCTGCGGGTATTCCGCCACCTGCACGCGCTTGCCTTGAGATTCCACCTGGAGCGGCAGACCGGCGGGCTGTCGCGCGACATCGAGCGCGGCACGCGCGGCATCAGTTTTTTGCTGAGCTTCATGCTGTTCAATATTATTCCCACGCTGCTGGAAATCGTCATGGTAGCGGCCATCCTGCTCGGCAAATATTCGGTCTGGTATGCCGTCGTTACCTTTATCACGCTCATCGTCTATGTCGTCTTCACGCTGCTTATCACCGAGTGGCGCATGGCCTTTGTACGCGCCAAGAACGAGATAGATTCCAAGGCCAATACGCGGGCGATAGACAGCCTCATCAACTACGAGACGGTCAAGTATTTCGGTAATGAAGACTATGAAGCGCGCCGTTATGACGAAAATCTTGCGGTGTGGGAGCGCGTCTCGGTGAAAAACCAGACCTCGCTGGCGGCGCTCAATTTCGGCCAAAGCGCCATTATCGCGGCAGGCGTGACCGTACTCATGCTGCTGGCGAGCCAGGAAGTCGTGGCCGGTAAACTCACCTTGGGAGATCTGGTGCTCATCAACGCCTTTCTGATTCAGATGTTCATTCCGCTTAACTTTCTGGGGTTTGTCTACCGCGAGATCAAAAACTCGCTCGCCGACATGGAGCGCATGTTCAACCTGCTTACACAACACACCGAGATCAAAGACAGTCCCGACGCCAAACCGTTGCACGTTGGGACAGGAGAGTTGCGCTTTGAACACGTGAGTTTCGGTTATGACGACAACCGGCAGATTCTCCATGACGTGGATTTTGTCATTCCGCCCGGCCGCAAGATCGCGGTAGTCGGTCCCAGCGGAGCAGGCAAGTCCACCCTGGCGCGGCTCTTGTTCCGTTTCTACGATGTGAGCGGAGGACGCATCACCCTCAACAGCCAGGACATCCGCACAGTGGCCCAGCAGAGCCTGCGCGCCGCCATCGGCATCGTTCCGCAGGATACGGTACTGTTCAACGATAGCATTTATTACAACATCGCCTACGCTGCACCCGATTCCTCACGCGAGGAAATCCTGCGCGCCGCAAAGCTCGCGCACATTCATGAATTTATCGAATCGCTGCCCAACGGTTATGACACCAGGGTCGGCGAGCGCGGCCTCAAACTCTCCGGCGGTGAAAAACAGCGCGTGGCGATTGCCCGCACTATCCTCAAAAATCCCAGGATTCTAATCTTCGACGAGGCGACCTCGGCGCTCGATTCCAAATCCGAACAGGCGATACTCGGCGCGCTCGCCGAGGTCGCCAGCGATCACACCACGTTGGCGATTGCGCATCGCCTGTCTACCATCATTGACGCCGATCAGATCCTGGTGATGGAGCGCGGCCGCATCGTCGAGCGCGGCACTCACCGCGAGCTTCTTGACAGAGGCCGGGTCTACGCCCAGATGTGGGCGTTGCAGGAATCTGAAGACCGGGCGTTGCCTGCGGAAACAAGTACCCTACATCAGGCGCAGCATTAATGATGTGCGACGTGACGTTGATGGTTTACTGATGACTGATATGCGTCTACCCCAGCTCTCACCCGCGCGTCTGCTGCTGCTCGTTTTTCTGATCGGCTTTCTGTTGAGCCTGGTGCAGATAGGTGTACTGACCGTGGCCTTCGATAAACTGGGGCTATCGCAATCCTCGGCGTTTCTGCTGCTGTTCGCTTCGCTGATCGGCAGCGTCATTAACCTGCCCCTGTTCAGCATTAAAGCCGAGCCGCTCAACATCGAAACCGTGGCGGAGCCGTTCCGCGAGTTGGTGCGCCACAATCTGCAACGCTTCAAGGGCAGGACCCTGATCGCCGTCAACGTAGGCGGCTGTCTTATTCCGCTCAGTTTTTCCTTTTACCTGATGGGCAACACAGCGGTGCACATCATGGATGCGTTGCTCGGTGCCGTGATGGTCGCCGCCGTGTGCCGTGCGGTGAGCAGACCCGTGCCCGGATTCGGTATCACCCTGCCGATCTTCATTGCTCCACTCACCGCGGCGATGACCGCGTTGCTGCTCGATTCCGAGCACAGCGCGCCGCTCGCCTATGTTTCCGGTACCTTGGGGGTGCTGATCGGCGCCGATCTGCTGCGCCTCGACAGCATCCGCAAGATGGGGTCGCCGATCGCCTCCATCGGCGGCGCGGGCAGCTTCGACGGAATATTTCTCACCGGTCTCGTCGCGGTGTTGCTGGCATGAATTCGGTTCTCATCACCGGCTGCTCCAGCGGCATCGGTCTGTGTCTGGCGGACGGTTTGCGGGCGCGCGGCTATCGTGTATTCGCTACGGCGCGCAAGCCGGAGGACGTGGCGGCGCTGAACGGCCGGGGTTTCGAAGCGCTGCGACTGGATCTGGATGACAGCGCGTCCATCCATGCGGCTGTTGCGGAGGTCAGCCGGCGCACTGACGGCCGGCTCGATGCGCTCATCAATAACGCGGCCTACGGCCAGCCTGGCGCGGTGGAGGATCTGCGCCGCGAGGTGTTGCGCACACAGCTTGAAACCAATCTGTTTGGCTTGGCTGAATTAACCACCGCCGTGATTCCATTGATGCGCAAGCAAGGTCACGGACGTATCATCGTCATCGGCTCACTGCTGGGTTATGTCGCCATGCCGTATCGCGGCGCCTATAACATATCCAAATACGCGCTGGAAGGATTGAGCGATACGCTGCGTTTGGAGCTGCACGGCAGCGGGATCTCGGTATCGCTGGTTGAACCCGGACCCACACGCAGCAAATTTCGCGTCAATGCCTATGCGGCGTACAAGAAAAATATCCATCCCTTACAGAGCGCGCATCGTGAACGCTATGCCGGACTGGAGCGGCGGCTTACCAAATCGGGTCCGGCCGCGCCCTTTACCTCTCCGCCCGAGGCAGTGCTGCACAAGGTGATGCACGCCCTGGAGAGTTCCCGCCCGCGTAGCCGTTACTATGTGGGTTTCCCCAGCCATCTGTTCGCATTGCTCAAGCGGCTGTTGCCGCAGCAGCTGTTGGACAGACTGTTACTGCGCATCTCGCGTAACGAGATGCGTCAATAAAAAAGACAGCCTGCGTCCTTGCATGGCTGCCTGTGATGCTCCTGACTATCTGGGATCGTGGAATGTGTCCTTCTTCACGTCTCCATGCAGCACCCCTTTCTCATCGGTGTCCATGCCCTTTTGAGCGGGATCATCGCCGATAACGGAGGATTGCTTGTATTCCTGCACGCTGAGTTTGCCACCGCCATTCTTGGCGGCTTGAGTAAAGTCCTTATGCAGGGTATTTATCTTCTGGTACTCTTCGGTGCTGAGAAAGCCGTGCTTGTCGGTATCCAGCAGTTGGAACTCCTTTTGAGATGCTCCCGCGAATGCCACACCGGAAGATGGTTAAGGTCAAAGCAGTGAACAATTTCCTTTTCACGAAATGAGTCTCCTTGCATGAATAAAGTTGTTAAACAATTCCATGTAGCGCTACATTCACTTCATCAGATTTTGATGTATTTGCAAGGTTCGCTGACGCAGATCTTTTTTGCGGCGAGCTGACGCACTTCCCGTCCGTCCTAAAATTAGGGAGCGCACGGATTTACATTTTCTTAACGAAGATGAATTCCACAAATAAATAACCCCGCCGTCGCGGTTGCGACGGCGGGGTTATATGAGCCGCTAAGGAAACGCTGATTTAATCAGCGTTTCCGTGTGGCACAAGGATGTGCCACCCTTTTCAGTGACGCAAGTCACTGAAAATGAAGGAAAGCAAAAATCACCATTTTTGCTTTCCGTGCGCTGAGAATTCCAGGATGGAATTATTCAGCGCTTCCCTAAGCTTGGTTGCGAGTTAGGAAGATTTAACGGGGTGCTTGGCGGAGGTATGGAGATGATGCTTGCTGCCATGAGCGGACTTCAACATTTTACCGTGATGGCCGTGAAGGATTTTGGCCGATGGAGCGGTTTTAGCAACATCTGTACTGGCCGGTTCCGCGGCAAATGCATAACCGGAGAATATGGCCAAGCTTACAACTGCTAACAATTGCTTTTTCATAAATTTAATAATCCTCTGTTACACTGAAATTGGAATAGATCCTAAACAATAACGGTAGAAGGTTACTGTTCCGACGATAATAGACAATGATTGCGGGGCTTGGTTCAGCAGATGAACTTGTTGTAATGTGACCGGAAGGCAAGGAGTCACTATGGCGATTTACGCCATCGGCGATGTGCAAGGCTGTTTCGATGAGCTGCAAACACTCTTGAAGCAGATCGGCTTCGAGGCGGGGCGCGACCGCCTGTGGTTTACCGGCGATCTGGTTAACCGCGGTCCCAAGTCGCTGGAAGTGGTGCGTTTTGTTAAAAATCTGGCGGGCGACGCGCTAACCGTGCTGGGCAATCACGATCTGCACCTGCTCGCGGTGGCGGAGGGCCAAGATCGCTACCGCTACAATGATACCTTTGATGACGTGCTGAATGCTCCGGACAGTGATGAATTACTGGATTGGCTGCGGCACCGGCCGCTGCTGCATCACGATCCAAAATTAGGTTACACCCTGATACACGCCGGCCTGCCGCCGCAGTGGGATTTAGCGCAGGCAGAGGCCTGTGCGGCGGAGGTGGAGGCGGTACTGAGGGGACACCGCTATGGCGAGTATTTCGAGCATATGTATGGGAGTCAACCCGAACTCTGGTCGGACGATCTCACGGATTGGGAGCGGCTGCGTTTTATCACCAACTGCTTCACGCGCCTGCGGTATTGCGATAAGGATGGACGGCTTGCCCTGGAAGAAAAAGGCGCGCCGGGCAGCCAAGCCGATGGCTACCTGCCTTGGTTCACGGCGCCGGCACGCCGCAGCGCCGGCCTGAATATCATTTTCGGCCACTGGTCCGCACTCGGCGAACATACCGCTCCGGGAACCTATCCGCTCGATACCGGTTGCGTGTGGGGCGGGAGTTTGACCGCGCTGAGATTGGACGGTGAAGCCCGTTGGTATCGCAGCCCCTGCCCACAATTTTCCAAGTCTGATTGAATGGCGGGCATTTATAGACATGCGCTGACTTACCAGCCGGCCTTCACCCGGTAAATCTTGTTGTCCTTGATCGCGAGATAGCTCATCAAGCTGGTGGAGTTGAAGCGGATCTCCGGCAGGACGAGGTCATAGGATTTGCCTTCCCGGCGGTCGAAGACCACGAAGTGTTTGCTGTCGCGCATGGCGCGGTAGGCGATATGGTTACTGTCGGGGCTGAACAACGGATTGCCACGCCCGATGGCCTCGTATCTGGAATGTTCTTCACCGTTCATGACGACGAATAACTGCTCGCCGATACTGGCGCGATAGGCCACCTGCTTGCTGTCCGGGCTGAAAAATGGCGCGTAGGCCCCGAGGTCATCGTAGCGCTCTTGCTCCTTGTCATCCACAACCAGAAACTGCTTGCCGTCGAGCTCGGCGACATAGGCGACGTGTTGACCATCTGGACTGAATACCGGGTTGAAGGTCTTGATACTGGTATAAAGTTTACCCTCGCGTCCGTCCACTACGACGAATTCCCTGCTGTCGGACAATTCCTTGTTGGCGAATTTTGCGCGCGCGCTGAAGGCGATATGTAGACCGTCGTTACTGAACTGCGGCGTGACACTGATGATGTCGTCGTAGCGCTTACCCTCTGCGCCGTTGATGACCAGGAACTGTTGATCATCGCTCTCCGCTACATAGGCAAGCCGCTGGCTGTCGGGACTGAACACCGGCACGATCGAGCCGATGCCGCGATACGCCCGCTGCGGCTTACCGTCCAGCACCGCGAACTCGTTACCGTCGCCGTATGCCCGGTAGGCGTAGTGCCGGCTGTCGGGGCTGAACAGCAGGGTTCCGGCGCCCACCATTTCATGCGCATCGCCCTTGACGCCATCCACCGCTACATATTGTTCGCTCCCCTCGCGCACCATGTAGGCAAGGCGCTTACTGTCCGGGCTGAACACCAGCGCGTGCTCACGTTCACCCAGGCTGCCAAACGGCGGACCCTCCTTGCCGTTGACCACGACTACCGCCTTGTCGCCACGCTTGGCCTTATAGGCGAGGCGCTTACTGTCCGGGCTGAACACCGGCCCAGCCATACCGTCGTAGGCTTTCCCTTCCTCACCATCAAGCACAACATGCCATTTGTTTTTGCTGCGTGCGAGATAAACAACATGTTTGCTGTCGGGGCTGAACAGCGGAGTATGCGCGGCGATGGCGTCGTAGGTCTTGGCGTGCTTCCCGTCCACTACCACCGCCTGTTGGTTTTGTTTGCCCACTTGGATGACATAGGCATAACGCCGCCCATCCGGACTTTCCTTGAACGAGTCGGATATCCAGCTCCGCACATCCACACGGCCCACCATCTCCTCGGAAAACAGGGCTGCCTTGGCCACAGCGAAGTCCAGTACGCCGAGCACCAGCATCAACCCTAGCAGGGAAATCTTAAGTCCTTTCAACATTCGCTTCTCAACAAAGTAATGGTATGGAGGCCCTGAAGATGCAGAGCTTCCTGAATTTTGATAACCACGCCCCTGCCCCTGCGAGGGGCGAGGAGCAGAAAAAACTACATGGCGTGCTTGTGTGTCTCGGCCGGGCAGGTGTTGATGCCGAACAACGCCCACAACGGGCACCAGCTCACTGCCGCCGTGACCACAAATATTAGACCGATCAAGCCCAGGTATTTGGCGTTACCTTGCAAAATAAATAACAGCGATAACAACACCAAGCCAAAGATGACACGGATCACTCTCTCAGCGTTTCCCATATTTGCCTTCATAAACGACCTCCTCTGTGCGGTCTGTTTAACGAAGCGGCGCACGCGGTGCAGACCGCGGCACGAACCGGCGCATTACCTCAAGCCATCAAGCATAAACCTAATCGGCGCAACTGCCAATCGGCCCGGAATTGGGGGATCGGCCCGCGTAAATTCCGCAGGCTCAAGCAACGGCGATGGCCCGTTCCAGCACCACGAAGCTGTAGGGGTAGGGATTGTCGGCATCGGCGGGATAATCCTGCCGTTGCTGCTCCCGCCAGGCGGCGGATGGCAACGCCGGAAAATAGCGGTCTCCCGCAAAATCGCCTTTTATTTCGGTGAGATAAATACGATCGGCAGACGGCAGCAACTGCTCGAATAGGTTCGCGCCGCCAATCACCATCACCTCTTCTCCCGCCGCCGCTTGCAGTGCCTGCTCGATGGAGCGCACCACTACACAGCCCGCGACGCGGTAATTCTGGTCACGGCTGATGATGATGTTAGTGCGTCCCGGCAACGGACGGCCGATGGATTCGAAGGTGTTGCGCCCCATGATGACCGGCTTGCCAAGTGTGATGCGTTTGAAATACTTCAAGTCCGCTGGCATGTGCCATGGCATGGCGTTGTCCTTGCCGATAACGCGATTATTGCCGACCGCCGCGACCAGTGACAAGATCATGTCATAAGGCCCTCGACCGCCGTCACCGGATCCACGCCCTTGAAGGCCGGGATCATCATGAAGTAACTACTCATAAGTCAATAAGTATAAACACTTCCCGTTATGTCCCGTCCCCTATGCAGGGGTGAGGCCGCGAAGCGGCCGAACGCCAGGCCAGGATGGCCTGGCGGGACTTTTGCGCAGAGCAAGGGTAGCACAGCGCAAAAGGGGACAGGCTGGGGGTAGATAAAACAGGGTATTTAATCAGGAGTCACCCATCATAAATATTGTAACCTTATTTGGTGACTCCTGATTAAGGCTACCTTCCCGCCAGTGGTAACCAGTGAATTCCTTGCTATCATTCCCCTAGGCACACTATTCCCGCTAACGTCCGGAGGGCTTTATGACCACCCTGTCACTCTATTACGCGACTAATCGCAAGCACTTGGGAGAAGACCGCTGGCGACCCGATGCTTATGGCAATAAATTCAGCGATGACGGTATGGAAAATCTGCGCTTTGGCAGGCTGAGCGTGGAGGCGGACCAGGCAGTGCTCAACAGGCATCTCAACAGGGACATGAAGACTTGCGGCAAAGGCGACGGCGAGCGGCTTAGCGGCTATCTGGCCGAATGCGCCGCAACCGCCAAGATCAAGGCCTATGAAGAAAAAATCAATCCTGACCGCTCCGACCAGCACCAGGAAAAAATCAAACTTGGATCGCAGGCCATGTTCGCCGATCTCAGGGCGGATATGGAAAACAACAGCGATGTGCTGGTATACATCCATGGCTTTAACGTAAGCTGGCGTGACGCCGTCGGCGCGGCACTGGCCTTGCAGTTGATGCTCCAGCATAGCGAGGCCGCCGATCCGCAGCAGCGCCTCGCGGTGGTGTTGTTCACCTGGCCTTCTGACGGGCTGGCCTTGCCGTTCACCTCTTACCGGTCCGATCGTTCCGAGGCACGCGGCTCCGGCAGCGCCTTCGGCCGCGGCTTGTTAAAATTGCGCGACTATCTCTGCGCCCTGCGTGACCGCTCGCGTGGCGGAACACAACTGTGCGGATAGGACATTCATCTACTATGCCACTCGATGGGTAATTACCTGCTGCAACATACGATAGAGCGCATTGATCAATACACCCCCGGCGATGCCCTGCCGCGGCTTTTTGAGCAGATCTTTTTGTGCGCCCCGGACGTGGATGACGATGCCCTGGAACGACCCGACAAGCTCGGTCGGGTGCAGGAATTGGCGCGCACCGTCAGCCTGTATCACAATCGCGGTGACATGGCGATGATGGTCTCCGATTACACCAAAGGCAACCCTGAACGCCTGGGCACCGCCGGCGCCGCCCACCCCGCCCTGCTGCACAACAAGATCCAGCAGATTGACTGCGCCCCCGTCGTCACCGGCCTGGTGGAGCACAGCTACTACCTCAGCGGCTTTCCCAACGCCGACATTAGACTATCTATTGATGGTCTGCCGCAAGATGACCGCCGCAGACGCCGGGTGCGCGATGGAAACTTGGCCAACGTGTGGAGTATGGAATAGCGTGCTAAGGAAACTCTGATTTATTCAGAGTTTCCCTAAGCTACACCGCTACCTCTGCTTTAATGAGGGGATGCGCCTGGTAATTCAGAATCTCGAAATCCTCAAACCGGTAATCGAAGATGGAGGCAGGTTTACGTTTGATGTTGAGCCTAGGCAACGGGTAAGGTGAGCGGGTGAGTTGCAGATCCACCTGCTCGAGATGGTTCAGATAAATATGGCAGTCGCCGCCGCTCCAGACAAAGTCGCCTACCCCTAAATCGCACTGCTGCGCGATCATGTGTGTGAGCAGGGCATATTCGGCAATATTGAATGGCACGCCGAGGAAGGCGTCGCAGGAGCGCTGGGTAAGCTGGCAGGATAATTTTTTGTCGGCGACATAAAATTGAAAAAAGGCGTGACAGGGCGGCAGAACCATCTTGTCCAGCTCGCCCACGTTCCAGGCGCTCACAATCAGACGCCGCGAGTCGGGATTGGTCTTGATCTGTTCAACCAGCTTGCTGATTTGATCTATTGACCCGCCGTCGGCGCCTTTCCAGGCGCGCCATTGCGCACCGTACAGCGGGCCTAAATCGCCGTTTTGGTCCGCCCATTCGTTCCAGATGCGCACACCGTTGTCGTTGAGATATTTAGTATTGGTGTCGCCGCTCAAAAACCACAGCATTTCGTGGATGATGGATTTGAGGTGCAGCTTTTTGGTGGTGACCAGCGGAAAACCGTTATTCAAATTGAAACGTATCTGATAGCCGAATACGCTTAAGGTACCTGTACCGGTGCGGTCATCTTTACGAGTGCCTTGCGCGCGGATGTGTCTAAGAAATTGTAGGTATTGCTGCATGTCAAATCTTCTTCGCTGATACTCGGTACGCCCATCCCATCAACCCCACACCCGCCAGTATCATCGGCGCGGACAATACCTGCCCCATGGTGAGCCAGCCGAGGGCAAGATAGCCTAACTGAACGTCGGGCATGCGCACGAATTCGACGGCGCAGCGGAACGCGCCATAGCAAATTAAAAATAGACCGGAAACGGCCATGGTCGGACGTGGTTTGCTGGAGTAGATCCACAGGATGATAAACAGCACCAAGCCTTCTAACAAGGCTTGATACAACTGTGAAGGATGGCGCGCCAACGGTCCGCCGTTGGGAAACACTATTGCCCATGGCACGTCGCTCACCTTGCCCCACAGTTCGCCGTTGATGAAGTTGCCGACGCGCCCGGCGCCGAGGCCGATGGGCACCAGTGGTGCGATGAAATCGGTGACCTCGAAAAAGGTCTTGCGGTAACGGCGGCCATACAGCCACATGGCGACCAGGACGCCGATCAAGCCGCCGTGGAAGGACATGCCGCCTTGCCAGACCTTGATGATGGTGAGCGGGGCGGCAAGAAAGCCGGGCAGATCGTAGAACAGCACATAGCCCAAACGCCCGCCCAACACGGCGCCCAGCGCGCCGTAGAAAATTACATCGCCGATCTGTTCCGGTTGCCAGTTCGAACCGAGACGTTGCGCGCGCCAGCGGCCGAGCCACCAGGCGGCGGCGAAACCGATGAGGTACATGAGGCCGTACCAGTGGATACTGATCGGGCCAAAGTGAAGGGCGATAGGATCAATCTGGGGATAGCGGAGCATGCGCGAATTATGGACTAGTGCATCTCAGATGACCAGTTCATGAAAGATAATGGATGAAACCCCTCCCCGTGCGGGGAGGGGTCTTTTCGATCAGCCTTTGAGCATCCCGCGCAGTATCCCTCGGTACTGTTTGAGGGCGCGCTCTTGGGTGGTGAGCAGGCTCTCGAAGCTGCGTTCGATGGCCGCGCTCACGACCTTATCCAAACTCTTGAGGTCGGCAGGGGGTTTGGGTGTGTCGTCCAGCCCTTTGTGTTTGCCGCGCATGCCGCTCAAGATCTCGCCGAGTATGAGGTCTTCGATGGGACCTATCTGTGGCAGGAAGTCGCCGTCATTGGGAATCTTGTCGAGCTTGAGACGGATATCGCGCGGGATACGCTCAATGATGAAACGGTAAATGGTGCACTGCGGGGCGTAACGGCCCAGCACGTCGCGTGCCTGGAGACCGAGATGAATCGGCTTAAGATCCAGAACTTCCCATAGCTTCGGGTGCCACACGATGCCCCAGCACAAGGCATTCAACATACAGCTTTGCAGCGACGGCGGCGCGAGCCATACCGCGAGGTTGAGGTAATAGGCCTCGATATATTTCAGCGCATCGAGACCCTGCGCGGTCTGCGGGTAACCCCACAGGTTGATGTTGAAGAAATGGTGCCAGGTGGAATCGGTGACAATGCGGCCCACGTCCACCAGGTGCCCGTCATAGGCGGCGGCGACCGCCACTGTGCGGCCGACGTCGGCATCCGGTGACAGAATGCGGCCCCAGGCGATGAGCTCGGGTTTGGCCTGGAAGCCGTTTTTGCTGGGCCACTCGGCCGCCGGGAAGCTGCCCGGCAAGATCACCTCGCCTTCGTGCTGGTGATCGGGGAAGATTCTTATCGGCCCCCACTGGCTGCAAAACAATGGGTGGGGGTATCGCTTCCACCAACTGTAAGACCACGGGAATCCCGCGGGATAGGTTTTCAGCGACAAGGGCTGCGGGACATCGTCGGACTGATCGTCGAACTCAAACAAGGCGTTGGCGCCTGAACGCAGGGTATTGTTCCAGACCGGCTGCACCGCGTCCGGCGCCGGCCACTGGCGCATCTTGCCGGCGCGCGGGATCTGTTGGCCAATCGCCTGTCCCAGATTGGCGTGATCGCCGGTCATGAAGATGCCGCCACCTTGTTTCATGAAGTTATCCAGCGCGGTGATCTCGGCGGCGGTCAATACATTGCCGGAGCCTACACCGAAAAACCAGATCTGGTCGAAATTGTTGCTAATATTCAACTGGTCAAGGCGGCTGTTGGGTTGTGATCTGAGCTTGAAGGTCACGTCAAAATTGACCCAATACCACGGGTCGGACTTCAACACCTGTTTGACCTTGCCGAGATCGAAAGCCGGCGTGCTGCCGGGCGTGAAGGGGTTAGGCAGCGGGTCGGCGAGGGTAACGCCGCTGTCGGAATAAAACAGGATGCGCACCTTGCACGGCCGCGGCCACCATGGCCAGTGTATATAGTCCTCGATTTGCCAACGCGCGCGCAGATCGAGATCGGCGGGGTGCAGTTCGGAAACATGATTTCTGGAACGTTTTGCCATAAGATCCTCCTCCATTTCTTGAGCTTGTTAACTGAAGAGACCGCTGAAAGACTCAGGGTCTTGAGAAGACCTCTGCCGGGCGGTGATCCCGGCGGGGGAGAGTTACTGCGTTTCCATCCTACACCCAACTGGCGGCGCAAGGCTACTGTCCGGTATAGAACCAGCGCTTGGCCACGTCCACAATAATCAGATAAACCGCAACCATAGCCGCGAGGATGGCAAAAAAGACCGGCGGCAGCGGCGCAAAACCGAGCGGCGCGGCCAGGGGGGTATAGGGGAGCAGCGCGCCTATGGCGACCACGATCAAGGAGCTCCAAACCAGCCAGGCATGGGGTCGGGACTTGAACGGATTGCCGCGGGTGCGGATCACAAAGATCACTAACACCTGCGTGGCGAGCGATTCCACAAACCAGCCGGTTTGAAACAGGGCCTCGCCGGCGTTCAAGACCTTGAGCATCACGTAAAAAGTGAGAAAATCAAACACCGAGCTGACCGGACCGATGCTCAACATGAAATTACGTACAAAGGCCATGTCCCAGCGGCGCGGGTGCTTGAGATCGGCTTCATCCACGCGGTCCAGGGGAATCGCGATCTCGGAGATGTCATAGAGGAAATTGTTGAGCAAGATTTGCAGCGGCAGCATGGGAATAAACGGCAGCAGCAAGGCCGCCCCGGCCATGCTGAACATGTTGCCGAAGTTGGAGCTGGTCGCCATCATGATGTATTTCATGACATTGCCGAAGGTGCGGCGGCCTTCCAGCACGCCGTCGTGGAGCACGTGCAGATCGCGCCTCAACAAAACCATCTCCGCCGCCTCCTTGGCGACATCCACGGCGCTGTCCACCGAGATTCCGATGTCTGCCGAGTGCAGCGAGGGCGCGTCATTGACGCCGTCGCCGAGATAGCCGACGGTATGGCCGCGCGCCTTGAGCGCCAGGATGATGCGGTTTTTTTGCGCGGGGGTGACGCGGCAAAAGAGGTTGACGCTCTCGGCCTGCGCCTGCAAGGCCTGCTCGTCCAACTGCTGGATTTGCGAACCGTTCAGCATACCGGTGACCGCCAGCCCCAACTCCTTGCACACGTGGCGGGTCACGAGTTCATTGTCGCCGGTGATGACCTTGACCGCCACACCGCTGCCCGCGAGTGCAGCCAGCGCCCGCGCCGCGCTCTGTTTCGGCGGATCGAGAAAGGCCGCCAAACCGGCAAACACCAGTCCGGTTTCGTCGCTCACTACTGCGTGTGGGTGGTCACGCGCCACCTCACGAAAGGCGATGCCGAGCACCCGGAAGCCTTCGCGGCCCAAGTCATCATAGAGCGATTGAATCCTGGATAGCGTCGCCTGATCGAGCGGCTGGTAATCTGCTCCGGCGCCGGCGGCGTAGTGAGTGGAGAGGTGCAGAATATCCTCCGGCGAGCCCTTGACCGCGAGCAGCCGCGTAGCCCCGTTGTCCACCAGCACCGACACGCGCCGCCGCTCGAAATCAAACGGCACCTCGTCTATCTTTTGCCAAGCGCTGACGTCAATCTCCTGGTGTTCGAGGATCGCCTCATCAAGCGGGTTTTTAAGGCCGGTTTCAAAATAGCTGTTGAGGTAGGCGAGCCTGAGCACCTCTGCGCTGTCGCGCCCGCAGGCGTCGAGGTGGCGCTCGAGACGAATGCGCGCCTCCGTAAGCGTGCCGGTCTTGTCGGTGCAGAGTACATCCATGCCGCCCAGGTTTTGGATCGCCATCATCTGTTTGACGATGACGTGCTGCTCGGCCATACGCAGCGCGCCGCGCGCCAGCGTGACCGTCACCACCATCGGCAACAGTTCCGGCGTCAATCCCACCGCGAGCGCCAATGCAAACAGCAGCGACTCCAGCAGCGGCCGGTGAAATAGCGTATTTACCAATAAGACAAATACTACAAGCAGGAAGGTTATGCGCAGGATGAGCAGACCGAACTGGCGAGTGCCCAGCTCAAAGGCGGTGCGCGGAGCCTTGCGAGCAAGCGTTTGGGCAATGCCGCCGACAGCCGTTTGCGCGCCTGTCGCGCACACCAGTATCTTTGCCATACCGCTTACCACTGCTACGCCCATGAACACCGTGTTGTGCGCGCCGCCCATCTCCTCCACGGCGCCCGCGAGCTCGCCCGGGTGCTTTTCGACCGGGTAGGGCTCGCCGGTGAGCAGGGCCTGGTTGACGAAGAAATCGCGCGCCTCCAGCACACGGCCATCGGCGGGCACGATGTCGCCGGCGGTTAGCAGCACGATGTCACCGGGGACGATCCCGGCAATCGTCACCTCGCGCGATTGACCGTCGCGCACTGCTTGCGCGTGCACGGCGACCGACCGGCGCAATCTTTCCGCCGCGCGTTCGGCGTGTCGTTCCTGTGCGAAGTCGAGCACGGCGCTGGCTATCACCATGACGCCGATGATCAGCGCTCCCGCCGCCTCACCGGTGAAGGCCGACACCGCAGACGCGGCGAGCAGCAGCAAAATCAGCGGATTGTTGAGGCGCAGCAAAAACTGAATCAGCAGGGCCCGCTCGGGCCTTTTTTGCAATACGTTAGATCCGTAGCGGCGTAGCCGGATCTGCGCCTCGGCCTGGCTCAGCCCCTCCGGGCGTGCGTCGAGCCGGGCGAGCAGTGTGTCGAGCGGCAGGTTCCAAAACATGGCTTCTGTTTTAGCGGGCTGTAACACAAGAAAAGTATACTCCCTCAATTTGTTGCGTTATGCTTAAGAAGCTCTGAATCATTCCATCCTGCGACGCACAGGGGTGTACTATACATAGCGACATAAATCGTAGCGAGCGGCTTTCAGGCGGGGGCGGCGGAGCGCAGGAACCGGAGTGTACATAGAGGTACATGAGGATTCCGAGCACCGCACGCACCCGCATC